>Ga0181415_1000316_pt1 | contig 13771 bp, 23 predicted proteins | sample 38SPOviralmetaG_FD_130140 | JGI IMG/M metagenome (GOLD analysis project Ga0181415, IMG submission 130140) | Marine viral communities from the oligotrophic San Pedro Time Series (SPOT) site, San Pedro Channel, CA, USA - 38 SPOT_SRF_2012-12-11 | ecosystem: Environmental > Aquatic > Marine > Strait...
ACATATGCCCGATGCTTTAGCCGTATTGTTCTCCGAGCGACACTTGAAGATCGATGGGCATCCATTACGGAAGTGACTACCACCCTCCGATGTAACGATAAAACAGCGCGAAACTTATACCAAAAGTTTATGGATTACGAGATGATAACTCGTGACAAGAACAGCGAAAAGCTTTTATTTAAAGCCACTCCACGGGCTGTAGGTATCTTCGATCGTTACTGTGAATTGCTCTATACAAATCGAGGAGAGGTGTTATCTGACCATCTCACTGATGTCCTCCAATATAGTAAATTGACCCGAAAAGGTGGTAGTGACTACCATGAAAAAAGGGAGTGACTACCAGTTGATTAAGTGAACTTTTAACATTTATACTACAAGGAGTAACTTTTAATGAATAGGGATAAACCTTTGAGTTGGAAAGAAAGCAGAATGGAGAGAGGTCTTAGAGTAAGGCGCAGTAATGATGATGTGTTTTGTAGACGCATCACTGTGCCTCTCTGCACCACAAACCATCTGCAAAATGCGATAGTTGTATTTGCGTCTTTGGTGGATGAATTGAAAGACATTGACCAAAGTAATATCAGCGATGTGCGTAAGATGAAACTAATGGAAGACTCCATAATGGATAGCTCTAAGAGCTTAAAAGGGGCAGCAGACTACTGTATTGAGCTACCCAACGCTCCAGAGGTCAGTTTTAGGAGAACACGTTGATATCATTTGTATTTCAACATATAGTTGGGGATTGTATGCAATTGGTACGTGTACAGGCGCAATTTATATTGATGATTAATGCAATGATAACAATCGCTTGCCAATACTTTAAGAAGTATTCTTTTTCATTGAGCAGAGTAGAGAGTAGTGAAGTATTGAGCAGAGGTAGTCATTGTAACCCATTGATTGCCTTATATAATATAAACCATAGTTACATAGGTTTACTGTCTGAAGATGGCGCATAATATATATTGTGACAGTCTCACGTTCTGATCAGCCTGATTAACCTGATCAACCTGACCAGACAGATTAGCCTAATGTAACTAACCAGATGAGGTTAGTTATGATTGTAGATTTTTGTAAGTTAGTATTTATATTTATTAGTCTTGTATTATTTGCGTGGTCACCCGTTATCTTTGCGAGTCTGCAATGGTAGGGAAGATCACAGATAATAAATTTTTATCAGGGTCTGTCATTCCGGCATTGATGGATGACAACCCGTACACAACCCCCAACACACTCTTGACCAATATCTTAGGCGCAAGAGGTATTGACCCCTTCAAGGTTCAGAATATAGAGCAAAACGAGGCTATGGAATGGGGGGATATACATGAGCCTAATATCATCAAAAGAACGGCTGCAAGGCTAGGCATTGACAACTTTACTGACAAGGTAAGAGTGCCATATCACTTTAATCACGATGGCAAGAAGCTCTTCTCAGTGTCTCTAGATGGTATCCTTCATGTACCCATCAAAAAGACTATCACCATAGACGATAGATCAACCTTTGCGCCAAAAGGTATAAGTTTGGACTTTGACATTGTAGGTGATGGGAATTTAGAGGTCAAAACGACAAAGACCTACTTCCGTGATATACCGCCCCCTCATCTTGGAGTATGGCAGTTACAAGCTGGTCTCATGGCTACAGGACGTAAGTGGGGAGTTATAGCTATCTTGTATAGTGGCTCTCAGTTGTGTCTGTATTTCTACAAAGAAGACGCAAAAATGCAGAAAGCTATCGTTGAGAAATGCCTAGACTTTTACATGAGAGTTGAAGCAATAGAGAAGGGGGGAGAGATAGGAGACTATATGTTTCCATCGAAAGACCCTAACGACTTAGCTATGGTCTTTGACAGTCACGATAGTGATGCGCCTATAGTTGATCTTGCAAATGTTGGTGATGAGATATTAGAAATTAATCAACTCAAAAGCATGATTAAGACCTCTCAGGAACGCATAAAAGAACTTGAGGCTACTGTGATGAAGGAGATGGGTAATAGTGAGGAAGGGGAGTTATGCAACAATCTTGGGGAAACATCGCACAAGATTAAATGGATAACGAGGCACTACAAGGCACAACGTCCAACGATGACTAAAGCCAAGCCGGAGCGTTATGAGAGAGCCAAATCTTTGACGATAAAGGAGATGTTGTAATGGTGCAGTTTGCTAATGAAACGCAGAAACGAGTGTATGATTTTATCAAGCAATACATTCTGGAAAAGGAGTACTCACCCATGCTGAAAGATATTGCTGGAGAGACGGGCTACTCACTTAATCATTGTGGCAGAGTTGTAAATGAATTGATTGCTGATGGTTACTTAGAACGTACCAGAGCCAAGAAGGGCTTGAGAGTTACGTCACTTGAAAGTGAGGTGCATCAATAAAGGGAAATCTGCCCTGTGACCTTCGGAGATCAATGTATTGCGTCATCATTGCTTCGGAGGTCATATCTTTTTCACGCAAACTATTAATATGCCATGCAGCCCCCCAACATAAATCAACCTCTGTCTGTTTACTTGCCTCTTTCATAGCATCAGCTATCTCGTCATAGACATTCAATTCCCATGAGGCACGACCATCAATATACGCCATAAGGTCTACAGCTTTCCCTTCAAGGTGCTTACTCTTCATAGTTTTACTTGCGCCTTTGGCAACAAGAACCTCTTGCTCTTCCTTTGTCCTCATGCCACAGATAACGCCAAAATCAATCTTGGTCTTCTGTATCGCTAGTTTGACTGTCTCCTGTAGAGCTTCGTCTACGCCAGCTAATCGTTGGAAACTTCTTTGGCTTAGTTTGAACATCTTCTTCCTCTTTCTTTGAAATATAATTTACCCATTCAAGGTTCATATCTGACGCAAAACGACAATAGTTACATACGCTGTCTTCATCATCTAATTGATGACCACAGACGTTACATTTGATTGGAGTCACTTAGACTTTCTAGTCTTCTTCTTCGTCTTCGAACTTGGTGAAGAACTTTTTGTCTGTGGGTAGATAGACGTTATAAAACGCCCCACAGTTTGTACAAATGAGCTTAGTAAGTCTTGTATATTTTTCATCAAATCTCTCATCAAAATCCTCATGCCCTAGTTTGGTTGTGTCACCATCACAGTGGAAGCATTTCACTTTCTTCTCCCTAGCTTGGTAAATGAACGTAATCCAAATGATGCTGCGATTGAGGCATACATTCCATACTGCACCCAATCAGGACACTTATCTAAGTTCTCAAAACCTCTTTGCATAATGTCTTGTATGCCCCACAAGGGGATGAAGTTTGCCACTAAAATAATAACAAAAACTATAGTCCAGAGTTCGTCCTTCCAGCTATTCTTTGACGCTTCCATAGCTGCAACTTCCCAAGACAACTCTCCAGAAGCAATTTTAAGTTCTTTCTCTGCTTTAGCTTTTGCGATGGTACTTTTTGAGTCTAAATAACTAGACGCAAGACCACCTATGGACGTTATGATTTGTCCTATCATGCTTTCTTCTTCTTTCTCACAAATGTCTTAACTTTAGCTGTGGGATTTGCTCGTTTGCGTGTAACCGCAGACTTAATCTGAGATTTAGTCATAGTTCTAGCTGTAGCTGCCGGAACACACTTTGGATATCCTCTTTTGCTTTTGGTTGCTGACTTACGACCACAGGGCTGAAACTTACCATCTTTCTTAGGCGCAGATATATCAACCCAGTTGCCCTTCTTACCTTTACCAAACCACTTTGTTAATCCACCTCTAGGCTTTGCCATTACGCACTCACAGTCTTATATTTTCCACCACGTTTCTTGTACTCGCGAACTATCCATGCTGAGCTGTAAGCTGATGGTGTAACCTTAAATTTCTTCTTTGCCTCTGCCTTTACTCTGGCATAAAGCGAAGGGTTTGTTGGTTTTGCGACTTTCTTTTTACTCATTTTCCCACTGCTTTTTGTGATGCTTTATGTGCTGCTGTAAATGACGTTCCCTTTTTCATACGCTTCAACATATCGCGTAGATGTTTCGCTGTATGATGAACCCCATGTCTTTTCATGGTCTCCTGTTGCCTCTTAGTGAGGGCTGATAGGTCTACACCTTTGACTTTCATTGTTTGGTATCTCCATTCTTTTTAAACGCATTAGACGCAATAAATGCCCCTATGATACCCATGTTGGATATAACCCACGTTGAGGCTATAGAGCTAAGATGATCTACTCTGTCTAGCGGTACGACAGGCAACATAAGTACAATAATAAAAGCTGTGACGCTGATAGCCGAGAACCAGACCATATACCGTTGTTGATCTTCTTTCTTGTCTTGGTTTTCAATGCGTATCATCCTCTCTCGTAAAGCAATCTCATTATCTGTTATGATATTGTCACCATTGGCATCAGCCTTTTCCCAGACTGACCCTTTCTGTAATTTCTTCTGCGTCATTTCTTAAAACTATCGTTGAGTGAATCTACTACGCTATCAATGTTGGGTTCTTTACCATTAGGCTCATACTTGCACCTAAACTCCATAGGGCACTGCCCCTCAACAACGAGCGTATAGGTATTGTTTGCTCCTCGATACAAACAGACCTCTTGTCCGTTCTTGGCCTTTCTTCGCTTGTATCTCCGGCACGTTATATACTTAGGGTCTTCTCTAATCCCCTTTCGTATCTCCTGTTCCCACGTCCAATCTGTCAGCTTCTTGAGAAAACAGGTATAGCAATTCTTTATATTATCGCTTTGAGCAAGCTGTATTATTTCATTGTGTCTATAGACGCAAATCCATTCAAAAGCACTTTGACTAACACTTGATTGATGTTTGCGTACAGCGTAACAGTAAGGCTCACCACTCAATAATGAAGACGGCAATAACACCCATAACAGCAACGATAGCCCCAGAAACAATCCATACCAATAATTTGAGGTCATTCATCATTTCAGCCCTTTGTGCTGCCTTTTGCTTTGCCTGTTTAATTTGAGCTTCTTTGTATTCTTTGATACGCTTCTGGCGTGTCTCTAGGATTCCTTGAAATGTTCCATGCCCAAAGCGATTATCAATCAGCATCTTGATCTGATACATCTCCTCTTCAGCAAGCTTTGCATCTATCGTTTCAGACGCAATGGAACTTATACTGAATTGACCGGGGGCTACCTTTTTATTCTTTGCTTTATCTATGCGTGATTTGCTGTCGAGAAGTTGGTCTATTTGACTTGCTATATCTCTTACATCAGAAGCTGTTCCTATAGCACTTTTAATACCATCAACAGCAGCTTTAAATGCAGCAGCAGCAGCTATGGCTTCTCCTACACCGAAAACCAATTGTTTCTCCTAAGATTTTAACTAATTTGTAATAACACGCCTATAAGCATAGCAAGTACAGCCCCCATGCCACAGATAAGCCACATCTCTAATCTCTTGAGGCGGTAGAATAACTCTTTGAATTGTATATGTGTCTCAGTCTCTATCTTTGTGACACGTTGATCTAAGGCTTTCGTCATTAGCTAGGCTTAGTAGGGAATGTAACAGAGGACATATCTAGCGACCCATCGGCAGATAGCTTTGGTGATGCACTAGCTGGCAAATCTCTTAGCTTAGTTCTATAAGATTTCATATCGCTTGATTGGGTAACGTCACCTAACGCAGTCCAATCTGTTTCAGCTAATAGCCTATCTCGCTCAACTCTAAGCAATCGCATTGGCTCTGCGTTTGTAAGCTCTGTCTTTTTATCGCTCACAGCCTTCCATGTTGTTCCAAAGTCACTAGGCGTTGAGCTTTCAATAGCACTTCCATTGCTGTCTGCTCCAGTAACTTTACGAAACATAGCGTTAAACTCATCTTCTGTTGTTGGTTCTCCTCTGAGTACCCATTCTGAAATGCCGAGGGCTGATATTGCGTTGGCTATTGTTGTCATTGTTTTTCTCCTATTGTGCTATTTCCTGAATTTTAATGCTACTTGTATAATTTGCAGATGGATTAATTATCATTGCTCCACTGTTTCCAGTCGAATAAACTTTTCCAACAAGTTTGATTGTTTTTGCGTTAGTATTAGATGCGTTTGTAGAAACTTCTTTATGAAACCTATCATAAATATTTGTTGAACCAGAGGGATTACTATCATAAATTTCATAAGTTTGTGATGAGTGGCTAATATTAGAACTATCTACTACAAAATTTACAGTACCACCATTATTTATGTTAGCCCTATAAACATTTACAAGAACACTACAAGTTAGAATTAACAAACTAGAAGCAAACTTTGGTGTAAAAGTTACAGATGCACTTGCAATATCCGTATCTGAAGAACTAGTTATTGATGTTTCTGTAGAAAAGGTGTGAAATGAAGTTTGAACTACAGACCCAGCTGGCATAGCCACAGTTCCAGCCGTTGTCTTACCCTGAATTGTATCGACTTTTAACGTAGACATAGTGACCTCATAATTTTTTTATCAATACTCATTGGGCAATCTCCATAGCTATTATTTGTCCTCTGACTCCATTTATATTTGCATAAACAGTCCCATCTCCAGAACCTCCGTTATGAGGTGCAAAGTAGACAGTATACGTTGTAGCATTTGTAGTTGATGGAGCGTCAATCGTTACCGCACCTCCATCAGTACTATGACCCCCAGTAGAATACCCACCTGATGATAAACCCCAAGATGAATCTCCTATATTGGTACTTCCTCTATATAAAGTAGTTTTACTATAGGCTTGGTTCGTTGCATTATATAAACTCATACTGTAAGCAATATATATTTTGCTCGTAGAAAACTTGGGAGTGATTGTAACTGCTACGTTACTAGCCACAAAACTACTTGACGTTGAAGCTGTTTGCGTTCCATCACTACCATCTACAGTTTGCACCACATGACCAGCTGGCATCTGAACAGTACCGCTTGCGGTCACTCCTTCGATTTTATCGGTTTTTAATATACTTGCCATTGTCTTATCCTATGAAGGTTTTGTTGGGAAGGTTACTGAGGATGGGTCAAGTGTTGGAGCATTTGCACTAGATAATAAATTTGGTGTAGCTCCACTTGGCAAATCTCTCAATGCTTGTCTATATGTTTTCCATTCAGTTTTTTTACTGTCAGTAAGAGGGCTATCATTTGCCTGTGTCCAATCGCTTTCCAATAATAAATTATTTCTATGTTGTCTTAATAATGTAAGTTCAATGCTCATATCTTTATCCTAATAAATATCCAGAAGTACTACTTACGTTTGCATTATAGTAAGCCGTTCCACTATGCACTTTAAAATGCCCTGTTTCATTTGCATTCATGTATACATTCCCACACCAATTTAGAGTGTCATAGGATTTTCCATCAGCAAATACCCTAGCTACTCCACAATCTTGCTCTGTGCCACTTGCCGTTTTAACAAAATTTACCTCACAATCAGTATTATTGTTAGTGTAGACACATACCATAAATACATAAACTCCAGACAAAGGTGCTGTAAATTTTCCTGTACTCGTTGAATAGTGTCCTCCTACATTATGACACCCATGAGATGTAGACGTTACATCGGTAAAGACAATGATATTAGTTCCAGCTAAAGTACTATTTGAAGAAGGTATTGCTCTAAAAGAAGGTCTTGGTGGAGTTAATATTCTTCCACTGCTATCAATAGTCATCCCAGTAGTGTTATTCGTATGCGATATTGTTTCTACTTGTAATTTACTCATCAGACTATCACCCACGTTCCAGACACAGTAACAGTAACCCCAGATGCTATGGTGATTGGACCTGGAGATACAGCATTGTTACTTGCGTCTACTGTTAATGAATTTGTAATTGTGTTTTCAACTTGGCGTACAATAGGCTCATAGCTCGTATTCTCGCCTATCTTTCCTAAATCATATTCTGACATTATGTAATTTCCATTATGCTCATAGTGACGCTCACCTTATCAGCGACGCTACAATCAATTTCAATCTGGTCACCAGTTTCTAAAACAACCTTACCTCCAGCTAGTACGTTCTTGCTTTGCCCTACAGCTATAGGAATATCTTTTGCTAAAAAGGTTGTAGTATTGGTGGCTGTTCTCCCACCCCCTGACGTAGTAGACACAAGTTTAACACTCGCTGTTACTTGTGCAGTATGAACATTGGCAAGCATCAATCCAATCACAACTGTTGTAGTGCTACTTGGTGTTGTATATAAGTCCTCAGGACTACCAGCACTGGCTGGCATTACATCGTGACTTACAACCTTAAATGTATTGGGCATATGTTTTTCTCCTTTATCCTAGAGCTATTGCTAGTGCTGTTGCCTCGTCTGCTACATCAGTAGTTTTTGCCAATGTTCCAGCCGTAGATGGAAGCGTAAGCGTTATGTTACCAGCGAAATCAGAATGGGCTGGGGCTTGTAATTGAGCATAGTGTTGATTAGATGTTTCACAGTAAAAACGTATATAAGACTGCGCCCCACCATTCTTTAGATCAATAGCCCCAGTGGATATATCGACATTACCATCAAGTCGCACAACTCCTGTGCCATTGGGTGTAAGGGCTATGTTTCTATTTGATGAACTGACAATACTTCGTGCCAAAACATCTAAATCACCGCCCAACTCAGGTGACGTATCGCCTACAACTTGGGATAATCCACCCCCACCACTAACTATCTCTCCGTCAATGTAGGCTTTGATAGATTGTTGTGTCGCTAGTTTTGTAGCAGAGTTAGACGCAAAATCATCTTCATCGAGTATAGCCGAACCTGATACGCCTGTATTTAAAACAGCCGATGTTAGCGTTTTATTTGTTAGCGTCTTTGTTGTTCCAGAGAAATAGGTATCAAACGTGTCCACACTTGTCTGCTGCATTGTGCCGTTATCATTAGTGACAATACCATCACCCCCAGCAACAGCCGTAGTGCCTACAGTAGTACCGCCATCCATTTTATTAAGCTCTGTCGCTGTAGCTGTAACGCCACTCAATATATTCAGTTCATTAGCCGTAGCCGTTACGTTTGTACCGCCTATATCCAGCGTTGTCATGGACACTTCACCAGCGACTGTTAACAATCCACTTGAGACTGTCATAAGGTCTGTATCGCTTGTATGCCCTATTGTAGACCCATTTATGTTGACATTATCAATCACAGCCTGAGTGACCGCAGAGTTCGTGCCTAGAGTTATGCCATCTATCGCTCCACCATCAATATTTACGCTTGTAGAGCTAAAGTCATTGGCTGTAACGCCACCACCATTTGCAATCTGAATTGCAGCATCACCATCGGTAAATTGTATTGCTGGAGTCTTTAGAGCAGTAGTCGCAGTAATATTTGTGCCTGAAGGAGAGGTGAGGGAGGTTGTACCTACATCCATATCCTTAAGATGCGCCATTAATTCTCTAATAGCGTTATTTATTGTTGCCGGACTACAGCCCTCAGAAATATCTGTACCATCTATCTCTGTGTTAGACCCAGCGGTTGCCGAATATTCTGTGATGTTTGCTTTTGCCATTTATCTTTCCTATTAATATAAAGGTCTGTTTTGCGTTCCTAATAAACCATCTTCTCTTGAGGTCATCCCTCCGGCACTAGGAGATGTAAGTTGTGTTATGCTTAAAGGTTGATTTGGAAGAAACTGTCCAACAAGAGGCAAATCTGTTGGTTTAATACTTGGAATTTTAACAACATTTTTAGCTACGTTTTGCCCTATGTCTGAGTACAATCCTCTCTGAATTATTGGTGCTAGTAAAAAATTAGGGTCAAAATAACTAGAAGCAGCAAGGGCTGGCGCACCTAAGATACTTCCTGTTGTTAAAAGTCTTTCAGTTGTACCACTGTCAGGCATAACATTGCCCAAAGTTTTTTGCCCAGCCCTAGCTATGTCTTGTAGGGGCATTTGTCCAGACGCAGTAACATTTTTACGAGCCGATGTATCAGCGTTCCTTATTGATTGCAAAAGCTGAAAAGCTGTAAAATCACCATCTTTGGCAAGACCTTTATTTACAGCATTAGTTATAGGCAAAAAACTTCTAAAGGCAGAATTTGCCTTTTTTAGTCTATCTGCTGCTAATGGGTTTTGACTCATCAATTCTCTTCGCAAAAGACTTTGTAATTCGCCTAATCCAAAACCTACCTCTTTTTGACCAGAAGTTGTTTTTGCCCCAAGTAAATTTGTACTAATTCTAGTAAGGTCACTCTCTACTGATTTCAAATCTTGACCGCCTAATGAATTAGCCTTTATTCTTGGTTTGATTATATTTCTTATCTGCTTTTTTAGATTTTTAGACGCTTGCTCTGTGAGAACTAAATCATCAATAGACTCATCAAATGTTTTAAGAAGAGTATTTACATCTCTTATAAGAAGCTCAGAAGTTATTGCTTTGCTGTAAGCCTTACTTATTGCGTTTTTAGCCTCTCTATGAGCCTCTAAAATGGGTTTATCTTTTGCTATCTTAACCCCTATAGGTGTCAAAGCCTCATTAATGACTGCATTGTTAAACCCTTGTAATGCTCTCATTTGTTGGTTTGTGACTGATTGACCAGTAAAGGGAATATTCTTTAGGGCATCTTCTACTTTTTGTATAGCACCGCCATACTGTTGACCGACTGTTAGAGGAACATCCCTTTTTATAAGTTCTTGCGCCTCTTTTGAAGGGCTTACACCTTGTAGAAATCGTGAAAGACCCCCAGATAGTATAGAACTTAAACCGCCTTGAGTTGCTCTGTCTCTAAAGCCACCTTCGCCAGCACCAAATCCATATAAGAAACCATCTGTCATAGCTATTATGTTTGGATTTTTAATACCTAACTTAGCAAGACCTACGGCACTAGCAAAAGTAGTAGGTATAGACCCACCAATTTCACTGATTACCGCGTCACTAGGAAAGTCTTTACGAAACTTTTTTATTTCACTTCTAATTTGCCCTAGATTTTCTTTATAAGTCTTATCGCCAACAACGCTTCTTACAAAAGCCTCTGCCTCATCACCAAACCCATAGGAGAAACCTTGAAACACAGCCCTAGACACATTACCAGAATACTTCTTTGAGCCTTTAAGCTCTTTTGTGAGGGCATTTTTAATAAAGCCTATAACTTCATTTCTGTCCATTATTCTAATGTTCCCTTTAAGATTCTACCTTGAATTATTCTCAAATCACTGTCTTTAATTCTGTTTAAACCACTAAAATCATCGCCAATTATATCTGCCAACTCATCCCTTGTGATAGTAGTTGGATTGGGTATATCTATCTTGTCTGATTGGTCTGTTGGCATCATATCAGCCCCCAATCTTTCACTCAATTTTGGATGCTCAATTAACAGAGACTCTTTGATCGTGTCCGTTGAACTATCAAGAACGCCTCTAAGTTGATTAAAATTATCTATTAAATCTTCAGCTTTTAATCCTTGCTCAAGAGCCACAATCGCTGTTGAAAGGTTTTTAAATTCTTGCTCTGTTACCTGACCCAAAGTAGACCCCTCCATTTTCAAACCTTTAAGTTCTTGAAAACCAAGTTTTGCAGTAATCGAGTTAAGAATTGTTTTAAGTTTGTAAGCGTTAGAGCCTCTTATATTTGATTTAAGAACGCCTAAGTTGCCAACAACAGGGTCAGTAAGCGTTTGCTTGTTAATAATATTTTCAGCTTCAGCTATCTGGTTTAAAATGAGCTTAAACCTATCATCTATATTATTAAATTGGACAAATGCCTTTGCTGTTTTCTTTGTCCTATCTTCAAAGGCTTTTGTGCCAACTTTTGGTCTTATTTCCTTTGTGCCATCAGTATAGGTTACTTCCTCAAGTTCTGGCTTATTAAATACAGGAGTTACAAACTTAATTTGTTTCCCTGTTGGTGTAGCACCTTCATTTTCTTCTCCAGTAACTAAAGGCTGTTCTTGATTATTTTCAGGCTGTTCATCACCAAATTTCTTTTGAAAATACTTTTCAAGAAGATCAGGGCGTTGGGAAAGCAATATCATATCAGTTTGTGACAAAGTATCATCTCTACCACCAGCCAACATAAATGCTTTATATTCATCTGAGCCTCTTTCCAAACCAGAAGCGATTGCTCTTTGGTCTAAAGTTTGAAATGCCGTTGTTGAGGTTGACCCAGTTGTTGTTGAGCCTGTAACTGGCTGAATTTGACCAGTTCCTACATTTAATTGAAAAACGCCATCTCCTTTGATTCCAAACTTTTCTTTTTCAGCTTGTGTAAGTATTCTGAAATTAGTTGTAGGCGCAAATGCTTGTGATGTAAGAGCGTTGATAACACCACTTGGATTTGTGTCTAATAAAGATATTATCTGAGGATTATTTGCGTATCTCTTCTTTAGAGCCTCAATACCTTCTCTCTGCTTCTGCTGTTGATTGATCTGCTGTAATCCACCAAATGCCCCAAGACCCGTTCTTATAGACTCTCCAAGAGGTCTGTTTTCAAGTAGGCTCAACCCTGTTGACAAAAGACCTAATTGACCGGGAATACCCAAGTTAGATATTTGATTTCCTAAATTACCTAGTAAGCCAAGTTGTGTTTGTTCAGCCATTTATATAATTCCCAATAATCCAAGACCGCCACCAATAGCAGCCCCAATGCCTGTGCCTATTCCCGGCACTATAGACCCAAGACTTGCACCAGTTAATGCACCTCCAGCAGCACCACTTAAAGGAGACCGACCAGGGGCAGTTTGTGTTGTTGTGCCACCCACTTGTCCTCTTGCTCCTAATGCTGCTAGTAAATTATTTAATCTTTGTTGCTCTGCCGTATTGCCAGCAGAAGTGACCATTGCTGTTCTATCAAGTAAGGCTTGGTCTAATGCTCTTTCTTGTGCGCCTACACTACCCAAGACATTTGCCAAACCTAATTCACTCTGAATAATAGAAGGTATTGAGCTAACCGCTGCTAGTTTTCTTGCCTGATCTTTTTCCAAAGCATTTGCCAATAAAGGCGCAGAGGCTTGAGTTACCCCTTCACCAATAGCCGTTCCAAAAGCATCAGACCCTAGCCTTCCACCCTTTGAGTACAGTGATGAAATATTGTTTACTGCTCTGTCTGTTTGCGCATTAATAGCTGTCTGTAATGGGTCACTTATCGTAAAGTCACCCTTTATAATGTCTGATATGGTTGTTGAGGCTAAATTTGCTAATGGATTATTAGTCGCAATGTTTGTAAGAGCATCAAATGATTGTGTCTGCGTAGGTGTAAACCCAGCGATATTAGGCACAATATTAGCATTTGGCGTAAAGTTTTCTGCCTCTCTAAATGTCTGTTTAATCTGATCCTGAATAAATGGAGGAATATCTTGAGTGCTGACTGTAGTTTGTGCGCCACCTTTTCCCATTTTATAAGTCCTTATGATAAGTTATATGTGCCGGATACCATCCGAATTTGTTTATAAATCTATCCCACGCCTTACGACCAAACCCTTCCATATGGATACATTTGTTGTGTTTAGCGTGTGTCTCAAGAGTTGATAGAACCAACTCAATCCAATCTTTCATGCGTCCACCGCCCACAAAGTCTAACGCCATAGCGTAGCCCTTTGGATAGAAGACCATTCGTGTTGTTACAACGGCAATCACCTTATCCTCTTCCTCAACAGTCCATACAAGGTATGCCCCTTGTTTACTTGCCGTATACACATCCTCAATGTCTATCTTGCGAGGCGATAAGCATACAGCCTTGTTGAGTATAGGTTTGATGTATTGCCATTTCTCGTCCAGATATTCCACTGGAACAGGCAAAAATTTCATCCAAGTACTACATACATAAAGTTTCTGTCCGTTTGTCCGTTGTTCGCGTGTGTTACAACGAAATTCTGTTTATTTCGTGCAGATATAAATATTGTGCCGTTGCCTACTTCTGC
>Ga0181415_1000319_pt1 | contig 13679 bp, 15 predicted proteins | sample 38SPOviralmetaG_FD_130140 | JGI IMG/M metagenome (GOLD analysis project Ga0181415, IMG submission 130140) | Marine viral communities from the oligotrophic San Pedro Time Series (SPOT) site, San Pedro Channel, CA, USA - 38 SPOT_SRF_2012-12-11 | ecosystem: Environmental > Aquatic > Marine > Strait...
CAATTCATTGGGATCAACGTAGATGACGTTACCTTGTATATTCTTTAGAAAATTCTCCAGTCTTGAAAGGGGCATCCTATTTTTCTCTAATTACAGATTCTGTCTAAGTTTATTTATTCAACGAAATAATACGAAATAAATATCTAATATATATCATTTCTCAATGGCATCTCCTCTAAATCAATATGCAATCTATGATTGCAATATTCTAAGAATCAACCTTAATGAAATGGTTGAAAGAAGAGCATCTTCTCAAGGTAAAGAACTAAGTCATCAAGAGATTGATGATATAGCGGTAGTTCTTCGGCGTAAAATAGATTGGGAACCAATCTTTAAGCAGATTGATGAGTATCTATAGAACTGTTATACCAGAAAGAAAGAGCATAACGATCTCTACCTATCACTCTAGTTACATGATGTTTGTATTGAGAATTAGAAAAAATTAATAATTTACCAGTTTTGGGTTTCACTTCAAAATCTTTAAACCCAGTATAACCACCTTCAAAGTCATCATTTAAATAAAGAAGTGCAGCAAACAAGTCATAAATGCCTTCTTTTGCAGAACTATCATAGTGTGGTTTCATAAAAGTTCCTGGCGACCATCTTATGACACCCACATAATCTGGATTAGCTCTATCATCAAATGATTTGCAAACACGAGTGACTTTATCAACAACTTTAGTGTAAAACTCTGAAGTTTCTTCCTTTGTATTTAAAAAGTCAGCATGGCCTTGATAATTAGCATCATCTAATATTTCATCTTGTCTTGCATGATGTTCAGCAAAATCATAATAATCCTCTTGTGGTTCAAAGGTTGGAATAGTATCCTCACTGTGACCCACAGCAGTCATGATTCCAAGAGATTCATTAGTATAATTGATAATTTCCTGACACTGACTTGGTGAAATAAAATTATCCTCAATATAAATTAATTTTTTCAAGAGGTGTAAGTATTAGGCGGGCCAGCAAATCGAGGGTCAGTATAAGTTTTTTCATCAGAATCAACCTTATTTGGATTATAGTTTGGATCTGGATAATCCTCCCAACTGTTGCCCTCATACTCAACTATCAAAGGATTGATATCTTTTCTTTCGCCATATACATGATAGAAACAATCAATGGTCGATAAATCAGTAATCAAATCAGTGTTAGTTGAATCCTCTGCAATGACAATGAATTCATTATTAAACTCTTGAATCACAAGATTTTGATTTGATCCAATTGGTTGCAACTGAACAGTGATACTATCTTCATGAACTAAATCTTTCCAGTAATCAGGTAAATGAATTACATTCGACTCTTTTAATCTACCACGACAATAAACTGCAACCTCTGGGCCTTCAATACAGGCATGACGAAGACGATGACCTTTTCCTTTCGTTGGATGTTCCAAATCAAATGGTTTTGGTTTTGCATCAGCAGTCGCAAATCTAGATGCAAGTTTTCCTTTATTACCACAATCAACTGCACCACTCACAAACATATCACCTTCAACATGAATAGTATCAACAGATGAACCACCAGATATGAGTAAAGCATTAGGAGTCTTACCATCACCAGCGACGGTTAGATTACCATCAGATTTCATTGCTAACCTTGCCCTACAATCTGGTTGAATATTAAGTGGATTCTGTTGTGCAGAGTTTGATGTTATGTTTAATAAAGCCTGATAACCTGGCGATGCAGCAGTCTTCCCAACATAGACAGGGCCATTTAAAACAGCAGTTCCAGTTGGGGAAATATCAGGTGGAACGTAAGATACATCATTTGTTCCAACAACAATTTTATCTGTTTGAGTTTTTGCAATGTTCATTATAGTGTTGGAGGTGAAATTGTGGTTGCTGATTTTAAAACTTGAGCCATGGTTCCAAACTGTATATCAGCAAAAGTAGATGACAGTGTAAAACCAGATTTTAATTCTAAGAATCCTCTACTTATTATATTACATGTATTATCTGTTTTTATCAATATCTTTTCACCTTGAAGTCGAACATCAGGGGAATCAATAGTTGCAAGTCTAGTGGCTTTCATATTAAGTTGTCCGTCTTGTCCACCACCAGTGGAATCGATATGAATATTTCTCCCTCTTAGTGTTATGTCTCCGTTTTCAGCTTCAATTATTATGTCACCTCTTTTACATTTTATAATTTTTGCTGGAAGCATAGAAACATCACCAGCATCTCTAACCTTTAAACCCTCACCAAGGACTTCCATTGATAATCCTGGCGTATATAAAACTGCTTTACCTGTGCCAGGCCCACCACCAGAACCACCTTGACCAGTTCCAGAGTGAAAAGCAAAGGACTGTGCTTCCTGTGTTTGAACTTCATACAAAGTGTCACCATGTATGCTGCTCTGTCCACTTTGAGTGCAATACCTTAGATGTACATCTCTTTCTAAATTTTGGCCGTCATTTGGAGCTTTTGACATTTTATTTTTCGATACAACTAATTACGGTTACAACAGCATCTTGAGTTATCTGAGCAAGTTGAGATGCGTCATCAACTTTAGTGAATTTGAGAACTGGTAGTAATTTAGCACCAGCTCCAGTGTCACTATTTATCGTGATCTCTGGAAGTTTAGTAAATCCAAACCCACCATTCACGACATTCACACCAACAATCAAACCATCTTGAATTTTCAATTCTACTTCCGCTTGACCTACACTGTCACCAGCAGAAGCAACAGATCCACCACTCACTGAGGCTGTATCATTATCATCATATCCAAAACCTGTATTTTCAACAACAACATCATCTAAAGATGTTACAAATGACTGTTCTCCATCATAATTTGCATTCGGATCTGGAATTAATTCTTTTACATTCCCATCAAGATCAGTTTCAGTTGTATTTGGTAAGAAACCTGAGCCTGGGTCTGTGATTACAACATCTGCAATTGAACCATCTTCATTAAGTCTAGCGTAACCTCCAGCTCCAGAACCCTTGTCACAACTATCAAAGAATGAAAGTAAAGGTGGTTCTTTAAATCCAAATCCTGGCCCATTGATCGCAACACCAATAATCTGTCCTACAGCGTTAATGATAGCGCTTCCTGATGCACCTTCTCCACTACTACCTATAAAGTCAACTCTTGGCGGGCCACATTTAAGAACATTAGTTTGACAATTTGGTGCATCTGGTGCTGCTGGAATTGCTTTATCAAGATCATCAGCAAAACTTGTGAGTCTATCTAATCCTACTTTGTCGATTATATTATCAAAAGTATCTTCTACTGATTTTGAAACACCATTTTTAGCGTTAAATGATTGTGGTTCTGGGCAATTCAATCTATCACAATCAAGAACATTTGTAATGATATTTGCAAACTTAATTGCTTTTGAAAATGTTTCACTAGGAAGTGCAATACCACCACCTTGAATATTATTCAACTGTCCAAATAGATCTCCCATTGTTGTGTCTATAATATTATTGATCTGACCAAACATATCACCTAAAAAATTTTCAACACCACAAACAGGAACATCTAAAACTTGACCGATCATATTTTCTAAACTTTTGGAAAGATAATCTTTTAGTTGTTCCTGTATCTTTTCAATATTACAAAAAATAACGTCAGTAAGGGATTTAGTTGCCTGTCCTACAGGTGCTTGTAATGTCTTTGGTGTTTTTTCCTCAAGTGTTAAATTTAATTTATCTAAAGTATCCTGTATTAACCATGATCTAGCACGACGAACTAATTTTGTTGTTGAATTATGAATTTTTAATGATGTAAGTCTAAGTTCTGATTTTATATCAATAATACCACCGTAAATTGGATCAACATATGAAGAAGTTTCATTTAATTGTTGAAAGGTTTCTAATTTACGAGTAAAATCTTTTATTGCATTACTAATTTTTGATATTTCATTATCTTCGCAAGCTGTGGGATTGTCAATAGTAATATTTGTAGATGCCTCTTTCTGTTTTGTTGCGATTGACTTTAATAGTTCGCCAGGCGTCATTTGGCCAGGCCAAGGTGACTCTGAGAAAAATCTTTGTTTACCAGCTCTCTGTCTAACTTTTGGTGGAGTGTATGGAACAAAATCAATCTGTTTCTTTGAATCAAATTCACTATTCTTTAACCCATCTCTAATAAAGGGTTGTTTAAATAAAGTTCCGAATATCACTGGTTGTTGTCCATCTTCACCATCAAAGAAAAATCCAACTACAACTTCTCCACCTTGATATTGTAGTGTTTTACCACAACCACCAGTTGTAGATGTGTTTGATGGTAAAAGAACATGTGCTAACGGTAGATCCTTATCTGGTAAATCAACGTCATTACCATGATATCCTACGATGCGAACACGACATCTAAGAGAGTAAATATCTTCTCCATCTTCAGCTTGCTTTTTTTCATAAGAATCACCCCACTCTCCTTTATCTGGATCGGTAACTTGACCGATCCACCATTGCATTGGGTCTCTTCCTATAAAGTTAGTTGATGACATCTAATTAATCGTCATATATTAGACACTCAGGTTCATCTGGGTGTTGATCACAAAATAGTTCAAGTGCATTAGGATCATGATGATCGCCTGCTTCAATTTCGTCTTTATGATGATCTATATATTCTTCTAACTCATGCAACTCTTCTTTTGCATGTCTTCTTGCTGCTGGATTCGCTTGTGGATCGTCAGCAATTTTTTTGTCATATTCAATGTGATCTTCGATTGATTTCATTTGATTCTCCTGTTTCTTTTATTTAAGCAGAAAATACATCACGAATTAACGTGAGTTGTGTTTCACTTTTTTGTCCACCTATTATTTGTCTCAATCCTGATATTAAGTATTTACCACTAGGGTCATTTGTTCTCTCACTTCCGTAAGAATCTGTTTTAGATTCTCCATCTCCTTTTTTGACAGGTAATTTAATTTCAATTACCTGACCGACTCTTAAATCAGGATTAAGTGAAGTTGATATTTTAAACGATTGTGAAAATAGTAAGTTATTCCTAATATAAGATTTATTTTGATAAACGGCAAGCTCACTTTCTAGTTGCACATCCTTCTTTTTTGACCCCTTTTGTGCGACTCCAAAGTCATTGACTCGAAGCATTAATCGAGTTGGAGAATCTTCAATACCATTCAATAGTTTTGGTGGTCTCTTCAAATCAAAATCACTAATTTTAAAATCAACTATATTTTTCGTCTGATTTTCAATGTCAATGTATATAGTTCGGTTCGCATACATCCCCTTTCTTAAATTCATTCCAATATCATTAGTTTGAACCATCTTGTTCTGTAATATTTTAAAAGCACCAGCATCCTGATCGTATGGTTTGTCTGTATATGTATATGTAAAACTTGGTTCCTGTTCTAATAATTTTTCAATTGATTTAAAGTGATAACCATCAAAATTTTCATAAAATAAAAATCCAAAATTCTTAGCGGATGATTGTGACTTTGGACATAACCATTGCACTGTGTCAAAGGGCCTTTTTAAATTACCTATAAATGAGTAAGAATTAGCAGCATCATGTTTATCTAATTTTTTCTTTGTTTGAATACCTTTTTTATAACTAACAAGTAATTCAGAAACAGTTTGTGAAACATTACCTGTAAATTTTTTATTGAGTCTTGCAGTTTCATTTATGATAGATTCAACTGAGACAAATTCTAAAGTTGCAACCTGTTTATTTGTCTCTGTTATGATGTTTCTCACAGAGTTTAACATCAGATTGTGTTTCTTTTGAGTGAGTTTAAAATCATCAAAACCATCAACTTCAACTGTTAGATTAACATATTCCCCACCAGAAATTCCTTTTCTACCTATCACTTGGTCAACATCGATGAATGTAAGATTCATTGATATAGTTGGACTATCAATACTTTCATAATAATCAACGATAGGGCCACCACCAATTATATTATAATTTTCATCTAAAGATGATCCCTCATTAGGGAGTAGTTCACATTTTTTAAATTTAAATTTGGTTTCAGCCATTATGAAACCACCATCGCATTGTTACCAAGATTCAGATATCTTTGAGCATTTTGTCTCAAGAGCACTGCAAAAGGTATTGGAGCATCTGTATCTTGTAATCCAGTAAGTGTAGTATTAGAGGGTTCAGCTGGTACAGTGGTTTGAGGACTCTTATTTGGTGGACTCATTGATTGATTTTGTGCCTGAATAACGTTAATATTTTGACTATTCCCCTCTACCAATTGAGAAAGATTTTGTATTAGTTCCATTTCACCACTTTCATTTTTACTTTCTATGATTGGTGCAATACTTGATCCAACTAAACCACCCTCATTGTAGTTTTGTGTTTGGAACAAACCTTTTTTCTCAGGTTTGTATTTGTTAGCTGATTCAGTTATTTGAAGTCCAAGATTCTCTATCGTGCCTGGGATATATCTATTCATCTCAGCCTCGATTTGAGAAGTGTCTCTAAAATCTCCTCCACCAGCAAGATTTGTCATAAATTTGTCCAATTCACCCACCATTTTCTCTTTCATCTTTTCATCGGGAACTGTCTCAGATATAACTGTCTTCATCTTTTGATAATATTCTGGCATTTTATCGGCTGTCATTTTTGCTGCATCAGGTATCACCATTCCATTTAATAATTCCTTATAAGGAACATTCATTTTTGTGAGTTGTTTTTTTATTTGACTAGGAGTTAGATATTGTTTTTCACCATCAATCATAAATGATGAATCTAAACCACCAACTGATGTTTGTTTTTTCTCAAAGATAGACATATCAAGATCATTACCACCGATTGAAAGAGTTGGTTCATTAGTTCCACCACCATCCTCGTTCATTGCCATCAGGTTACTTACACCAATCTTTTGAGTTGCACCCTTAGACATAACAAATTCACCAGATGTTAACTTGGCGTTTACTTTGTCTTCACCACCAGGCCCACTTACAAATCCACCTTGATCAAAGTTTAACAGAGCTCTCGAAAAAGTATTCTTTTTACTTCCTGTGAAGGACATTTTTGGAAAAGTATCACCATACTTCTCATTATCTGACTTGACTCCCTCATACTTAGTATCTCTAGCAAAAGTATATCCACCATCAACAGACTTTTCCTTAGAAAGATATACTCTACCTCCATTAATTTCAATGCCATAACCTTGAGGACTATCTTTAAGACCTCTTAAAAAGGTATCAACATCACTGTCATATGCTGGATTTCCAGAAAAATCATTGAAGCCCTCGCCAGGAGGTATTGATTTTATTCTCTGTTCAAATAAGAATTGATGAATTGTATTTCTATTTCCAGATAGAGCATCTGCAAAACTCGTTTTCTTTCCTTGTGGTATTGAGAAAGATTCCTCTTCAATTACCTCCCCTTTAGTATCTTTAGTTTTTCTTGAACCAGGCCTTCCGTCAAAATTACTAATTGTGTCCTTAATACCACCTAACGTTTTCTTAATTCCACCTAATATATTTCCTCCTGTTTCTTTTATCTTACCACCCACCTCTTTTATTTTGTCACCTATGCCTAATTCTAATTTCAATTCTTCCTTTAATTCACTCTTAATTAGATCCTTGTCATCTTCTTTTTTCTTCTCCTCATCATCCTCACTGACAACACCCAGTAATTTATCAGTCTTAACCTTTCCACCCTTTTTCTTTTTATCTTTCTTTTTTCCAAATAATTTTTCTTTAATACTTTTTCCTAAGTTTAAAGCTTTTTTTCCAAGATTTATTGTACCACCAATCATTCCTCCTATGCCTGAAAGAGTAAAACCAACAGCTCCTCCAACTATACCTCCTATAAAATTAGATAAGAAACTTCCTACCTGACCCATAAGACCTTTTTGTTCTGGTTCTTTTACTCCCCCTTTATCTCCTAAAGATGCTCCCTCTGATTTTTCATTCTGCTCCTTGACTTTCGCCTCCATCTCTTCTTTCTGTCTTCTATCCTCCTCATCAAATAGTTTAACTTCTACTTTTCTTACTCTTTCTTTTAACTCGTTTAAAAGACTTAAATTAGAATTAGATGTTTTTTGAACAGTCTGAACCATCTCACGAGTTTCAGTCGCTTGTTCAAAAAAACTTTTTGCAGTTAATCCACGTTGTTCTAATTCTTCATCCATTTCCGTACTTTCTGACTCCTTCTGCTTGTTGATGTTTTAGATTTTGTTCTTCAATATATTGCTCTAGGAGAGAAGTGTAAATATCTCTTTCCCAAGGCATCATATTTTCAAGTTCTGTCAAGCTATATTTATGGTATTGCATGAGAGCAAAATTTGTTCGATAATACGACTCAAGATCCTCTCTTGCAATACTTACCCGAAAAAATCGGCTAGTCCCTCCAAAACGACACTACCTTTTTCTTTTGTGTTTGGATTTACAACTTCAATGGTATGAGATAATTTAGGCATTGTTGCAAAAAATTTCTCAACTTCCTTATATTGTTTTGAACTTAGTTTCTCAACAAATTCAATTCTTTCAGAGGGTGTGTAATCATTCACATCCCAAGCATCCTCTTCCGTGTAAATTGTATCCATACAGTCAGCGATAACTTTAAAAGTTTTATTTACAACCTCCTCAGAGTTATCAGCAGTAGCAAAATTGTTTTCAATAAATTGATTTAATGATGGGTACTTCATACGAAGAGTCATTTTATCATCCAAAACAATATCTGTTTTGTGATCTTTTGGTTTAATTACCTTAATATCATCAACATAAAGAGTAACTGGAACTTGAGTTTTTCCATCATCAGGACAAGTCACTGTCATCCTAATATCTTCACCAATTGACTTTGCACGAATGTTTAAAAAGACATACTCAATATCAAATGTTGGAAGTTTATCGACATCAACTCCCTTTGTCAAAATGCATTTTTTTAAAACGTCTGTTACAGCGTTTGTAATCTCGCTTTCATCTTTTGATTCTAAAGCGAGAATCAGAATCTTTTCCTCTTTTACAAGAAAAGGTCTATATTTAACTTTTTTATTTGATGAATGCAACTTCAACTCATGGGTTGGAGTTTCAATTGTTGGTAAGGGCATAATTTATTATTCAGTGTTTTATTTAGAAAGCTCCAGCTGGAAATGTATTTCCATATTGTGCATTATCGGCTCTAACAAGTTGACCTGTGGTTTTAAGATTTTTTTTACTAAAAGTATATCCACCTTCAACAGCATCATTTGAATTTACAATACCAGTAGGTGTATTGATAGGAGCTTGTCCCTCTAGTCCATCAAAACTTGAAAAGAATCTATCATAAGCAAACTGCACACTACATTGTAACACATTTGGTTCTCCGTAGGCAACTCGCATTGACGTTAAATCAGTTGGCCAAACATTGACAAATTCATAATGCGCTAGACTTGATTGATACGATCCCTTCTTTTCACTGAAAGAATCTCTCTCAAATTTTGTAACATGAAGTATTTCTTTATAATCCTCTGGATAATTGAATCGTGAATATGCAGAATAATCTCTTTTTCTAGTCATAATTGGATTAATGTATGACATCCATCTTTCTAGAACCTCTAATATTACCATGTCTGCATCACAGTAAAAAGTGAGATTTAAAGGAGGAAAATTTCTAAGATTTGGAAACGACTCTTGAATCCCCTGATGATGACCAACTGCAAGATCAGTTGTAAAACTTGTGCCTGGAATCTCTGCTTGTGTGCATAACAAAGACATTTTTCTTTTAAAATCAGTTCCCTGAGTTCTGTTTTTACCTGGCTCATCTCCCCTCAACCATTCTCTAGATTTTCCAAATGAGAAAGTTACCTGATAGAGCGTGTCTAATGATACTCTTGCAAGAGAATCTCTGATATCTAAAGTTGAACCTTTAAATATGTCTGATCTTCTTGGAAATAAACTATTATCTGCCACAATAAATAAATTTAAGTTGTTATTACTATATATGAGCTATAAAGGGATATATCGACCTTCTAATCCTAAAAAGTATAAAGGTGACTCTCAAAATATTATTTATAGGTCTTTATGGGAAAGAAAATTCATGAACTACTGTGACTTGAATGAAAATATACTTGAATGGGCGTCTGAGGAATTTTGGATTCCCTATCTAGATCCAACGACAAATCGTGTTCGTAGATATTTTCCTGATTTCTTTATTAAGTATAAGGATAAGGATAATAACATTCGTAGATCGGTGATTGAAGTTAAACCAATGAGAGAAACGCTACAACCAAAGGCAACAAAAGGTAAATCAAGAAAGACAATGATAAACGAATCAATGACATATGTGAAGAATCAAGCGAAATGGAAAGCAGCAAGAGAATTTTGTGAGGATCGTAAATTAGAGTTCAAGATTATGACTGAAAAAGAATTAGGAATCCGATGAGTATTTTACGAACTATTTTAGATAGAGTTGAAAATCAAGTAAGTGAAGATTGGTTTCGTAATCAATTAATTCAAGAACTCGGTTCAACTAACTTTAATGATGATGCAGCTGATACTAATGGTTTTTATCCTGGCCAACTGTATTTTTTTACATACTCTGCTCAGACAAAACAACCATATTATGACATGTATCCACTCGCTTATATAATCGAGTATCAAAAAGGTGGATTTCTAGGTTGTAATCTTCATTATGTTCGTTTGACACAAAGAGATGAATTGGCAATAAGCTTACTAAATAACTCTGCTCAAGGTGCGGTTGCAGTTCCTCAAAGAACTCTACATAAATACCTATATACTGGTGTCAGAGGTCAACCATACCGTATTCCAAACGCAGAGTGGTCAGACGTAGCACAATTACCCACCGAAAAATTCGTTGATATGAAAGGAATTCCAGTTCCGAGAGACAGAGTTTACAACAAAAATTAATGGCAGTTAAAAAAAGCAGACAATATAGTGTAGACGGAAATAATTACGCTTTCGATTTCGTCAGCGATAAATTAGCAGGCATAAAAAAAGTTGTTAATGGTGTCTTAAATCCAATTCCACCGAAAGGTTCAGAATTTGCAAGCGTATCAAGTTCAGACGAAGCTCTAGATGCGTATAAAGTCGCTAAGTATGGGCCTAACAAAACCGCAGCTGCTGAAGAAACATCGGTTGCAAAATTATCAGATGAAGAATTACAAAATTATTATGATAAAGAGGTCAAAAAAGCAGCTAATGAACAATTTGTTGATAACGTTGCAGAACAACCTATAGCTTTCACAACTCCTCTTGATGCAGATAGAGGTTATATAAGAGGTAACGCTAGATCGGGAACTTCTAGTGATATCATGGCATATCCTCTCGATATTGATACAAAACAAGATCATTTTAAAATTACAAAATACAAATATCAGAGAGCAGATATAAATTTAAGTAAACCAAATAGAACAAGAAAAAATAAAGACGGAGAAATAGTGAATATCGCTGGTGACAGTGTTCTTGGTAGTAAACTTGATGGAAGTATTATATTACCAATGCCAAAGGCCACTGATGCAAACGCTGCTGGTTGGGGAGGAAGTGATTTAACCGCCACAGAAATTGGCACATTGGGTCTCGCTCAAACACTTGATGCTGATCCACTCTCAATTGCAAGATTTTTGGATTTACCTTCTCTATCTGGTCTTAGTAGTAAACAAATAAAAGACCAATTTGAAGCAAAAAAAGATAAGGCAAAAGCTGGTGAATTAGCTCCATTTGGAGGTATAGTGGCTGGTACTCAAGCACTCAATGCTTCATCAATAGCAAAATTAACTGGTATATTAGGAGCAAATATAGACGTAGATACATTTCTTGCAAGAACTGGTGGTCGAGTTTTAAATCCAAATGCAGAGATGTTATTTCAAGGCCCTGTGATTAGAGATTTTTCATTTGAATTTCAAATGATCGCAAGAAGTAGAAAAGAGGGTGATGAAATAAGAAAAATTATTCGTTTTCTGAAATTAGGTATGGCTCCAAAATTTCAAAATATAGGATTTTTAGCAAATCCAGATGTATTTAAACTTGAGTATAGAAGCGGTGGCAGCGTATTAAAAACAGTCAATAGATTTAATCCAGGCGGTCTTGCATTAACAACTTTAAAAACTGATTATGCTCCAAATGGTTATTGGGCTGCATACACTGACTCACAACCTGTTGCATTAAAATTAAGTCTTGCATTTACTGAACTTCGACCAATATATGAGGGAGATCAGGAAGCCACCCCAGAAGATAGTGTAGGTTACTAACATGACATACTCAGGATCACCAAATAGTTACTTTAAACAACTTCCAGACCTCGATTATCCGTCATTAGCGAATGATCGAAATTCTGCCTATGACTATCAGGTTGTTAAAAACATATTTAAAAGAGCAATTATACGAGATGACGTATTTGACGAAGCTACAGCTTTTACGAAATACTCTGTGCAAGGTGATGAAAGACCAGATCAAGTAGCATTTAACTTTTATAATGATTCTAATTATGATTGGGTGGTATTAACCACAAATAACATAATTCATGTCAGAGATGAGTGGCCAATGGGTAATAATGACTTTTTAACTTATGTAAATTCAAAATACACGACTCAAGAATTGTCAAACATTCATCATTATGAAACTAAGATTATAAGAGACTCTAGAGGTAGATTAATTCAACCAAAAGGTCTAACAGTTCCAGCTGGACACTCTATCACTTTTTTAGATAATGGAGCTTTAAGAACAGAATCATCACTCACATCATTTACATTCTTTGAACATGAAACAAACTTAAATGATAAGAAAAGAGATATCAATATTTTAAAACCTGAGTATTTGACAATATTTTTAGAGGATTTTGAAGATATTATGGAATATAAACCATCAAGACAATTCGTAAACGAAAAACTCAAAAAAACAGAAAATCCACGCATAATTTCGCCATAAAAAAAGAGGTCACTTTGAGCGACCTCTGGCGTAAAAAATGGCCCGAATTTTTTTAGGGGTATTTCCTAATTTTCAGCTAATTTTGCAAAATAGCTGAGTGCATCTTCTTCATCCTCGTCTGTATTCACAGAGGATGGAGTTGTGTCAACAACAGCACGACTTTTACCTTCACTTAGATCTTCTAAGTCACCACGAGTAGTTTCTTCTTCAGCAACTTCTGGATCTTGTCTCTTAGGTGCAACAGTTAGACCAAGAACATAGTTAAGTCTCTTCTTGAGATCTTCATATGACTTGAACTGATCTGGAGCGACAAGTTCTGCAAGAGAGTGTTCATTCTTCCAGATAGTTTCCATTGCATCATCGTCATCAAGAAGTGGAGCAGGAGCAGCAAACTCAGATGAGTCATAGTTCCAGTATCCAGCAACCTTCTTGATTTTAATCTTGAAGTTTGCACCCGCCCAGAAATCAAATGGATTGATGGGAGTTTCATCTTCAAACTCAGGTTGCATCGCAGCAGTTAACTTATCAAAGATTTTCTTTCCAAATCTGAATAAGAATACTTTACCTTCATTCGATGGGTTTGAAGGATCTTTAACAACATATACGTTACTGTAATAAGATAACTTACGTTTCTGTTTTCTTGCGACTTCTTTATCTGAATCAACACCTGAGTTCCAGAGTTGTGAGTTGTGCTCAGAGACTGGATCTTTTTGACCAAGTGTTGTTAGTGAATTCTCTATGTACCAACCACCAGATGCTTGGAATGCATGTGTGTAGAGTTTTGCCCAAGGCAAATCTTCTCCGTCTGGTGCAGGGAGAAATCTGATTACTGCGTAACCGTTACCTGCTTTATCAACTTCTGGTTTCCATAAACGATCATCTACACC
>Ga0181415_1000320_pt1 | contig 13649 bp, 10 predicted proteins | sample 38SPOviralmetaG_FD_130140 | JGI IMG/M metagenome (GOLD analysis project Ga0181415, IMG submission 130140) | Marine viral communities from the oligotrophic San Pedro Time Series (SPOT) site, San Pedro Channel, CA, USA - 38 SPOT_SRF_2012-12-11 | ecosystem: Environmental > Aquatic > Marine > Strait...
AACGCTAAGTCCATAATGACCCTAGCCGCTTCAAACGAGTGGCTCGACTTTGATCTCTGCTCTGGGGTTTTCTTTATCAAGGGCATGGTAAATGTGTTTCTCCTTAACTTGTCTATCGTTTTTGTACGCAAAGCCTTCCAAACAATCTAGGATCACAGACTCATCAAGGTCAGGTCTACGAGTCCTGTAGTGAATTGTCATGGTGACCTTTACGTCTCCTTCAATCAGTTCATCCAGCTTCGGGCACTGCTTTGCAAACGCCGTGACGTAATCAATCGCCTTCTGACTTTTGATGAACCTAGCTCTCCCCGCAATCGTGACCATCCTGCGCGAATTCGCTTTTGATGCAGGCTCACCCAAGATTGTGGTATGAAAGATGTTGCTCATGGTATTGATGGTCGTTATACTTTGCAAGCCAATAGGAGAAAACGATGAGCAAGATAGGAGATTTTGTTATCGATCAAGAGGATCGCGGTGTCGCGGTCTATAATGAGAGAGATAGGAGCTATGACTTTAGAAATCAAAAAGAACGTGGACATGGAACTGCGGGAACCAAGGGAGTCAATCCCAACCATACCGTGGGATCAAATGTTTTACAAAGACGCATACGACATCCCCGTAACCGAGGACTCTTTAAAACGGAAGTCCGACGCCATCCGATCAGCCTACAAACGGTATCTAATCAAGGCGGAGAATCCGCCGCAAAGAGAGTTCTTTATCGGCAAACAATACGTCGATCACGAATTGGTCGTGCGCGTATACTGCAAAAAGGGGCCAAACCGTGAGGGTGACGAACCATCACAATCTGGCGGCACCTATAGTCAAGGCTCTGAGCCGTGATGATTACACCCGTGGGAAGAGCCACAGATCCGTAACTCAACTGATTGACTCACCTCGAGTACGCATACTCAGAGAAAGACACTGGGACTCCTTGGAAGAGGACATCAGTGAAAAGCTTTGGAGTGTACTTGGCACTGCGGTACACAAGGTCTTTGAAGATCACTCCGGCGAGGACGTGATTAGTGAAGAGCGGTTGTTCGTAGAGGTCGATGGGTGGGTGATCTCAGGTGCAATAGATCTGCAAGACGCTGATGGCCCCAGTGATTACAAATGCACATCAGTGTGGGCAGTGATCCACGAAAAGGTTGAGTGGGAATATCAACTCAACGCCTACGCATGGTTGATGAGGCATGCCAAGGGTGTGCATTCCAAGAAGCTGAGCATCATTGCGGTGATGCGGGACTGGAACCGGCGGCAGGCGGAATCAAGCGATGACTATCCCCAGGCACCTATCGCTACATTAGACATACCTATGTGGAGTGATGAAGAGCAAGACGCTTTCATGGATCACAGGATAGAACTGCACAAAGAAGCCGAGTTCCGCAACCTTGTGGATGACCGGCTCCCCGACTGCACTGACGTTGAGCGTTGGACAAGGCCAACGACATACGCCGCCAAGAAGACAACAAACAAACGCGCCCTGAAGGTGTTTGATTCGATGGAGGATGCCGAGGCATTCCTAGAGAAACGTGGACACGCCGACAGCAAGTGGCATGAAGTCGAGGTGCGACCAGGTGTGCATGTGAGGTGTGACCAGAACTGGTGTCGAGTGGCAGAGTTTTGTGACCAGTGGCAGGAAACCGCATGACCGATCTTGATCAAAAGTTTGAAGAGCGAGTCAAAGCTTGGGGGAAAGACAATCCTTGGTTTACGAATCCAGAAACAGATCTGGAGTTGGAAATGGCAATAGATGCCGCGAATCTCCATACGCAGATTACCGAAGCGCATGGCGTTCCAACCACCGAACAAGGCGTGAATCTTTACCTAGGTTTGATTGATGCAGGCATTCGTAAGGCTTACCCAGAATATGATTGGAAAAACAAATGATCGAAACCGACAAAACTGTCTTCGAGAAGATGGTCGGAATTTGGAGTATCACCCAGATACCGCAACTAAAGATGGTGCCTCAATCAGGGGTAGTGACATTTACTTGGGCAAAAGGCCCGATAGTGGAGATGGAGTTCAAGATGTTCGATTCGCTCGAACCACTAGAGCTTGTGACCTTCATCGAATCAGAAATCGAACGGGAGTACGGGATCAATGCGAAGCAATTTCGCTCTGACCTTTCAGGATACTTTGTGCATCCGTTCTCAAGCCAAAGGAGTGGCTAACATGGCGAAGAAACATAACATCCCCGCGAAGGTGGGTGAGGTACTTAATGAGATAGGGCTGACCCCACAACAAGCGGGGTGGGATTGTCACGGCACTTATGTACTTTTGCACAAAGCTTTGGAAAAGGTAGCGGCACACCGCAAGGTGGTGTTCGATACACCACAGATACTGACCGCGAACGTGTCAGCAAAAGAAGTAGTGGTGCTGGTGACAGGCCGGATGGGTGAGCTATCCGAATGGAGCATTGGTGAAGCGGCACCCTACAACAACAAGAACAGCTATCCATTTGCGATGGCAGAGAAGCGAGCCAAGGATCGAGTGATCCTCAAGCTTGTCGGATTGCACGGTGATGTTTACAGCGAAGATGAGGCGGATGAGTTTAAAGAAACCAGACCTGCTCATGTAAACGCTCAACCAGAGAATCCACCCACTCCCGTTCAAGAAGTGGTTGAGGAGCCTGCTTTGACCCAAGCTCAGGCGCAAGCTTTTTGCAAAGGATGTATTGAGCTTCTTGCTACCAACGAGACAGTCGATGGTCTGCGAAGCTATTGGTCAAACAATCAAGCAGAGATTACAAACGTGCAGTCACTGTACCCAGATCTGTATTCAGAACTGAAGTCAGCGTTCACTGCGAAAAAAGAAGCCATAGAAAAAGGAGCAAAGTAATGGCGGATTATGAAAGCGAGAAAAGCAAGGGTGCCTTGTATTTCAATGAGAACAGGGGTGGCCCCAAGCACCCATTCTACAGGGGGCCAGTCAAAATAACGGCGGCACAAGGTAGAATGCTGGTCGCACAGTTCAAGGCAGGAGCCGAAGTGGTTGAAGCTAGGCTCGCGGGATGGAAAAACCAAGGCGACAATGGAGAGTACATTGGTTTGGAGTTGGAGGTACAAAAGCCTAGAGATCAACAGGCAGCACCTACTCCACCACCGCCCCCACCACCACCACCAGCCCCAACGTCGAATAGCTTTGATCACTTTGAAGATGACATCCCTTTCTAACCATCCTGGTAATCGGCATGAAGAGATGCGCGAGCAGTGCCAAGCGTTTCACAACGCGCACCCTGAGGTGTGGCAACTGTTCGTGCATTTCACTTGCACGATGATTCGCAAGGGTTACCCGAACTACAGCGTCAACGCCATATTCGAGCGGATACGGTGGGAAAAAGATGAGGGTGGAAACGGTGAGGATCAGTTCAAACTCAACAACAATTATCGTGCTTTCTACGCCCGTCGTTTCATGCGGATGTATCCAAAGCATGAGGGATTTTTTAGGACACGGGAACTCAAAAGCGTGGATAGACCGGCAACAGAACTATCAGAACTAACACCGAGTTACTTTGAAAATAGATAACTGGCATATGAAGTGCTTTGACTGTGACCATAAGGGCTACGTTAAAAACTTCCCACAGAGGTGTCCGTCGTGTGGGTCTGGGTCATTGCTGATTACAGACCTACGATTCAGAACAAAAGAGAAGAAGGAGAAGGTGTGCGACTCGTAACCTTGTTTGTCTTGCTGGCAGCATTACCCTTGGCGCATCCGCACGTCCATCAGTGGCGCTTGGTTGACCAGCACACCAACGAAGATGGCGACACCGTGTGCTCTTGGTTATGCGATTACACTGGCCTTGAATACAGGATAGAGACAGTCGGTTGCTGGAATCCCAATGACTGATTACTTGGTTCTGCCAACCTTCCGATCATACAGCTTGTTGAATCTGGCTTGCTCTTCCGCAATCTCGTCATACATATTCTTCTCAACTCGAGCAGCCTTCAATGCAGCTTGTGGCGATTCAAGCGCATCATCCCGTGCTTGAGCACGTTGCTTCCTCAAAGCTTGTAGTTCTCTTTCTGTTTCTTTCAGAGTTTCAGCCATATTTAGGAACGCACGGTTTTCTCTTCGATACTCAACTCGTTCTCGCCCACGCAAAGCATCAACCCGACTAACCTTCTGTTGAATCTTAGTGCGCCGCTCGTAATAGTCGGAAGTGCTCTGACGCAGATCCGTTTCACCTTTGATACGACGAACGAAAGGAATCTCACGTAATTGAAGTTTCTCGCCCTTCGCCCACTTTTCAAAAGCATCAGCGTTTCTCAATCCAAACGTTCCCATACCGCCGAACATAAACTCTGTTAAGTGCTCTAGCGTGTCGGGCGAAACGTCAATCAAGCCAGACTCTTGCTCGTTGCCATAGAACAACGAGTTCAACTTGTCAGCTACATATATGAATGGTGCCCTAGTGGAACCCATATGCATCTGGGAATCAGGCAACTCTGTGCCAAAACCCACGTTGGTTCTGTATATAGGGGAGCCAAAGAAGTTCTCGTTTGACATAAGCTCAGCGCCGGGCTGAGCAATAGTAGGAACTAAGGATGTTGGCCCAAAACCTACAGGAGAGAACGAACCAGCGAACGCACTTAGCACAGCGGCAGAGCCTTTCGCTGGAGACACGTTACCTTTAAGTACTTCGTAGGAGGTTTGCCCCATGACGTGGAACGTGTTGTAACCATACGGCAGCGGTATGGTATAAAAGTTCTTGCCGTTGTCAGCCATGATGACAATGTTTCGTTCTTTAACGTAGTCAGGTATCTCAGAATAATATGATCTGCCTGTCTTTGGATTCTCTTCGCTCTCCTCTTCGCCCCTCATGGCAGAGAGAGCACCCATCAATATCAGCCCACCTACAGCACCTTGCTTAACTCGACTGGCTTCTTTGCTAAATGGGTTGCCGGTAGGGCCAAACAGACCTCGAGCGAAGTTGGCGGTGCCTTGAACGCTTGCGTTAAAGAACAAGTACAGCGAGTTTAGGAAGTCGCCAGCCATACCTTTTCGGTTAAAGTTGATGGTCAGGTTCTTTGCAAGGCTTGCCGCTTTCTTTACTGCTTCATCCCTTGGCACCCCAGCGTTTAACATCTCATCTCTTGACGCCTTGAACGCTGCAAACCGCACAGCGTTTTCTACTGCTGAGTTGGCATCTTCAACAAAATCAAAAACAGCCTTGAAGCCTGTCTTGAAGTTGCCCTTGAAGGTTCCATTAGCCATTTCAATCATAGATTCGATAGTCTTGACTTGATCCTCTGGTGGTCTTGAGTGGAACCAATCTGCTTTAGCCCCAGCTTGGGCGAATTCAACAAAATCCGCTTTGTCTTTACTGCCAATGCCTGTGATCGCATCAGTCAAGCTACCAGTCTTGGGGTCGTATCTTCTTAAACCTTTATAGAAAACACCCATTGATGGGATAACATCCAGCATAACCTTGCGAACTAACGCTTGATCCTTTGCTTTACCTTGCGACATGTCTTGTTCGCCAAGGATATTTAATATTGCTGTTTGAACATCTTTAGAAAAGTTGCCAATCACAAACTCAGGGTTCAGAGATGTGTTGACCATAGATAACCATCGATTGACCACACTGAACTTCTGCACCAAACCGTCAACAGTGCCCACATCAAACGAAATGATTGCATCACGCATACGCTTGTCTGTTATTTCAACGTAAACCTGTTGACCGTCAATCTTCACCCCGATCAAATCGCTGTCCATTGTGGGTGATAAGAAATCTGGCTTGACGGTAATCAGTTGCAGGAAGTCTTTGCGGTTAGCTCCCTTTGGTATCTCGGTAAACTTTTGCCCTTGTAGCTCTGGATCACTACCAACGTAAGTAAACTTCTTCTCAAAGCCTCTCGACATCCTTGGGTCATCAGGTGATATCACGCGCCAGAACGAATCATCGGGTGATGACTTGATTAGATTAACAAGCCTTTGTCCGAACTCTTTGTTCTTGATCGAACGCACAATCGCTCGTTCAGCGTTGAGCATTATGTGACCAAGCGGGGATTGAGCGGCAGACTCTCGGCCCATCGCTCTCAATGTCTCTTTGCCCTTGGTGCTCAAGCTGCTGCTGGTAATAACTGACTCAGCGTAGTCATCTTCAATTTCTTTACCCCTCAGTGGGGCATAGTATTTGTAAGCACCGCTAATCACATCGGCATTTTCTTTGGAGATCAACCCACCAGCTACTGTGGTATTCATTGTTTCTCGAACGATCTGGTCAAGATCGCTTGCGACATCCAAGAACTTCTTGGCTCTGCTGTTACCGCCGCTCCATGTGCCGGTATCATCACTCCACTGCATGCCGTACTTGTTTCTCATCCGATCTTTAACAAAGCTATCGGTAAGCTTTTCACCCGTCTTCAAAGAACCAGACCCTGGATTTGTCTCTGGGTCACGTTGCGGGTCTCTTAGGCTGATAGTCTTGTTGCGCTCAATTGCGTGACGCAAGGTAAGGAACTCATCTATCTCATCAAGATCAAGCTTGAGGTCTGCTATCTTGTTGGCAAGGGGTCTCTTTCTGTTCTCTTCAAACTCTCTACCGGCAAAACCAATCTTACCAGGAACACTTTCCTCGCCCCTGTATGGTGACGCAGACTCAGGCAGTTCCTTTAGGCCGACACTTTTGCGCCAGTCGTTGATTTGTTTTTCAACATTCTTAAAGCCAACAAGCTTGTCTTGTATCTGATAGACAAATCTGTTGCCAAGGGTGTGGCTGTTGGATTGAATTGATAACGGCGTTGCACCGTCCAACATTTCTTGTTGAGCTACTGCAAATTTAACATCTGGGTTTTGATCCGCTGCGTGTACTATTGATCCTTCTGCATTTCGGTTGGAGAACTCTTCTGCTGCTTGTTGGCTTTCCTCGACTCTTGCCGCGAGTATTTCTGTATTAGGCGTTGCATCGCTAAGGTTCCTGCCTGCATTGCGTCTTTTTCTAGTCCTTTCGAGTTGTCGTTTGGTGATTTCTGAAATGGTTTCATTGGTAGATGCTCCTCGATATCCCGCTTCTTTTGCTGAGTTGATCATGTAGAACCATCGCATCGCTTGTAGTGACGCTGGATCGTTCGCCTTACCTGAGACCTTGTCGTATTCTTGCTTGAATATAGTAGAGAATTCTTGGAACAACTTGTCTTCGTCTACTGTGACAGGGACACCAGTGTTCTTCTCAAACAAGCCCTCGAAGTAGCTGCGTATAAACCTAGATTCCCATACGTCAATGGTTGTGTATCGTGAGTCACCTGTCAAGTTCAGGGTGTATGAACCAATCTTTTTGCCAAAGATAAACATCCTTGGAATGAGTTCGTCTTGACCCGTTGCCTGTTTCACAAGCGACTTGATGGCACCCATGCCGGATACGTTGCTCTTGTATCCCATCTCTTTGTTAAACGCTTGAAGCTCTTTGGGTGTGACACCCTCACGCAGATAGTCAACAGCAGCTTGAACTGGGTTGGGTTCATTGGCGAATGTCTGCACTAAAGAATCAAAAACCTTGAGCGACATCGCTTTAGTTGGTGCAGTGGTGCCTGATATTTGGAAAGGTGAGCTTGCTACAACCCGATTGCCTTTGGGGCTAAGCCCTAGCTCAATGTCATTCAAGTTGCCTTTTTGCTTGAACAAACCAAGCAGATTGAGAGCGTCACCTACGTTCGCAGACAACACGGTGGCTGGTGATGTCAGCCCGTTAGCAACCTGATAAAACAACATGTCATCGTCGGTGATGGTGCCGTACTCTTCTTCGAGAGCGGCCCTGATCGCTCGCATATCCTCGGCGTAGTAATCTGAATACTTGGGGTTGTTTGATACAAACGTTTGAACGTCTCTGATTGCTCGTTTGGCTGCGGTCTTTACCTTGCTTGGATCTACCGTGCCTTTGATCTCAGCCATGACCTTGGGCCAGAAGTTACCAAAGAACTCCTCTTCCACTGCTGAGTTATAGTCTGCGTACTTTGTCTTTGCTCTTTCTACCAACCCCTCTATCGGGCTAGAAGACTTAGCCATTGCTATATCTGGGACAGGTTGGCCCTCTGCAAGAACCTCTTGATCCTCTTCTACCACATCGGGTAGCGGGGCAACCTTATCAAATGTTTCATCTATCTCTCGGCCTATGCCTCGCTCCGGCACCGCCTGTAAGCCCTTCTCAAGCAGCATCAGGGTTCTAATCTGCCCCCGTTCTCTGGCACCGATCTCGCCGGACTCTAGCCTCTGAAGGACATCCTCGAACGTTTGGAAGCCTGTGCCTCTAAGTGCGCTGCCTGTTCGCTCAAACAAGTTAAACATTCGGTTGATTAGGTTCTTTGGTTTGCCAGAGATAAGTGACTTATCTTTTCTTGCGTATCTAATAAGCTCAGCAACAGCCTCTTCCATTTGATCAACTGAGGAGAGGTTTTCGTATCGTCGTTGCGCGTTGTTGTAGAAGGTTTCATTACCAGTGTTAGGGAATATCTTCTTTCGTACAGCATTTTCAAGCAGACGCCACTCATCATCCTTCCACAGGTCAAGACCCCTAACAGCGTGAACAACTTCGTGATCTAGAATTTCTGCAAGTGCAGCTTCCCTTGCTTCTGGGCTATCGTCCCTAGCCATTTGATTGGCTCGGTCTATCGCCAAGAAGACTGTCTTGGGGGATCGATTGTAGTAGCCGAGAGCTTCTTGGATTGCTGCGTCTTCAATAGGCTCGCCTTGAAGAATTAGCTGCCCATCTCTGGTGACAGGCCCGTGCTTGAGGATGTCAAGAATACGCAACCTGACATCATCCAACCCAAAACCCTTGAGGGTCTCTGATAGTTTGTTTTGTAGGTTTTGAGCCTCTTCAGAAACATCCTCTTGATACGGCTCTGTTTCAAACTCAGGTACTGGGGGAGGTGATGGCAGTCTTGCCATCTCAGGAACGGTGCCGTCAGACTGGACAACACCAGAATCTTTCAACGCTTTTTTTAGTGCGGTAGCGACAACACGCTTGCGCTTTTCACTAACGACATCAGCCAGTTGAGATTGAATGTTTTCAATTGTGCCGTCGCCAGTTTCTCTGACGAACGCAAGCGCATCATTGTACTGTGTTCTTGTGAATGGCTTGGGCCTGAAGTCAGGCAACGATACCGCTGCATCACCAGGAACAATAGGTAACTTATTCAACTCACTGACAAGAAACAACCTTTGAGAGGGAGACATCTTGCTGATGTCTGACTCGTTAACTATCTGCTCAAAAGCATACGCCATTTGAGGAGAGTCAACGTCAGTGGCTATGTTTTTTGATTCTAAGACCTGCTTTATCTCAGCCTTGGTGGCCCTATCGTCTTGGTATTCCTGTCGGCTACGGGCAACGTTCGCGCCTACAGAGCCAAAGTCTGTTAGCCCTTCTGGTGCGACAGGCTCTTTGACACCAACCAGCACATCAAAGACTCTAGGGTAACTGTCACCAAGAACACTCTTCGCTTCTTCTAGAGTGAATTCTGTTTTCTCTGGTAAGCCATTCTGTCTGCGCTCAAAGTTTATCTTTTGAGCAGCGGTCATGTTGGATAACGGTTTGTAGATCTTCTGACCACGATCAGTTAACGGGGGCACACCGTATTGCTGCCGGTGTAGTGCATCAATACTTATCCCTTCGACATACGGCGAGCCAACACCTGAAGTAGTTCTTGCTGCTTCGTTAAGCACCTCGGCGGTCACGGTGTGACCTTGCGGTCTTAAAAGCTTTTGACCAACATTAAACAACGAGGCTGACTGCTCTGGCGTGTACGGCTCTGGTGTCAGGTCTAACGAATCAATGACCGAGTTGGTGATGTTTCGGTTTATAAGCTCTTGATTTAGATTGGATGCTAGGTGCGCCGCCGCTTCGTATTCTATTGCTGATGTGCCGTACTCTTGACCGTTGATGGAGTGAACGACCTTGTACTCAATACGCTGACTAGCCGGAACTTTTATCGTGCGAACGCCTTCAGGAGTTCTTATCTGTCTCTCAGTTTCAGGGACGGTAACCTGTTCTTCTATAATCTGAAAATCACCAGCTTCAGGAAATATCCCGTCACTCAAAGCGGCATCTCTTGCTATTTGTGAAGCATAAGCTTTGCCAATGAACTTATTTGTCTCTGTGTCTGATGTTTGCCCGTATACACCGACATTGGGATCAAGCTGTTGTTGAGGATTAAACGGATCACCGCCACGGACAGAAGCATTTATTGCCGCAATCTGCTGCTCTCTAGTTGGAACAGCACCAGCCTTTAAGCCTTTTATGTAATCATCTTCTCTAGCAAGACGAGCATCATTTTCAGCTTGACGCCTAGCCTTCTCAGCTTCTTGGTAGTAAATCTCTGTAAATACTTCTTCTTGCTTTCTTAGTTCGCCCTCTTTCTCTTCTAGTGAAGACTGAACTATCTTGTTCCTGCGGTTAGCAACACCGACAGAGATACCGTCAACTAACGTACCGGCACCAAATCCAACGGTGAAGTCATCCCAAAGAGTGTCGCCTACCTCAATGTTGTCATCGTACATACCGTATTGAATGGCATCTTGAGCCAAACTATTTGCGGCTTCTTGTATTCCCTCTTTCATGCCAGTGCTCAATGAGCTTCTAACACGATCCATACCCGTCATAACTCGAGACACTTCTTTTGATAGTCGTATCTGCTGGCTCATCAGGTTGGCTGCGAGGAGTTCGTCGCCAGCGTCAATCGCTTGGCGTCTTTGAGCGTCAAGGGCTTCTAATCGTTGTTGTGGTTCTTTGATACCTCGGATCTTTTTAAGAACACTTAGCGGTGTAAATGCTTCAAAACCGCCAACAATTCCACCAAAAATAATAGATAGATCAGCGTTGTCTTGATCAATATCAATGCCTCTGGCCCTTGATTGCTCTATTCTTTGAGCTTGATCATCTGCACCAAACCCGCCACCAGCCGCGATTGTTGACCCTGATCCAAGTGCTCCAGCAGCTTTTGCGCTCGCACCCAGAGTTCCGGCAGCTTTAGCAACCCCAAATCCAGGTATAGCAAATGAGGCGATAGAACCTAACGCTTCACCAACCTTTACTGCATAGCTATCTTTATAAGCTTCATCAACACCAATCGCAGAGTCGATTGCCCGCTTACCTTCGTTGGCAAGACGAATAATCTCGTTCTCTTCTCCGCTATCAATAAGATCTTCAAGGCCAACCAGATTAGTACCAGCGTCAGCTATGTGGGCAAGACCGGCACCAGCAGTCAACAACCCTTTGCCTAAACCCCTGACAGGGGCGGCAAGCAATTCAGAGGGTAGTCCAAGAGCGTATTCGGCAGTGCTCATCTCTTCATATGCTTGGTTTATTCCAAGCTGCTGAAAGTAATCAGACTTATCTATCTTGCCGTCATAGAATGTGTCATACAGGTTCGTGGCTAGATCATAATCAGATATATCATCGTACTGCGGGTACTGTTCTCTAAACCTTGCCAGTTGCGACATTACTGTGCATTTCTCAAGTTGAGCGGATCGTTTTCTGGTGTCAGGATTGCGTTAGGAGTTTCTGCCGTCGGTGGGGTGCCGCCTTCCTTGTCGCCAGTTTGAATGTCATCTCTAGGCTTAATCAAGCCAAATCCAGCCATAAGGTTTTCTGCAAACTCACGAATCTCTGCTGGGCTTGGAGTTCCATTAGGGCCAGTGTAATCTCGTATGAAGTCTTTAATCCCTGCGGATATTGTAGGCGCATACAAAGAAAGCTCTTGTGTGTAAGCCCGCCTTTGCGACTCTGTTGCTAGATCCGCATACCTTTGTGCGGATATTTTTGCAGTCAAGCTATCAAGAGCAAACTTTCTGTCTGCCTCATCTTGGGCAGCGAGAAGCTTAGCAGCCTCCATTTCAACACCGACAAGCCTATTGATCTGATCAGATTCTATTCCGGCAATGGCTAGTTCACCTTTACGATCAGACTCATAAGCTCTGATGGCTCGCTCGCTTGCTGTTTCAGCAGTCCTCAATCTAGACTCTTCGGTCTTGATTCCAAGATCCATTCTAGCTTGCTGTTGGGCCATCATCATGCGGGTAGACAACTGCTCTTCAGCACTCGCCTCTTTTCTACCTTGCCGTCTAATGTCGGCGGCAGTTTGCCCAGCCTTAGATATACCACCAGCCAAATTGCCACCAGCAATACCGGCACCTAACTGAATCAATGCTTGAGCGCCAGCTTCTTTTCTCGCTTCATCGCGTATGCGTTGTGCTCGATCCTCTTGGCTTGAAATCAGCCTTTCGTAGTTAGGCATATATTGACCGAAATCAGGCGTGTAACTTTGAACCAAACCGCTGTAATCGGTTGTCCCTAGCCCAACCTTCCCTCTTAACTTATCAGCTAGTGATTGCTCGCCTTCTTTAGGTGTGAGAAGCGCCCTAGCTTTTGACACATCGGCTTCGGCAGTGTCTCTGTTTATTTTGTCTATAGCATCCATTGAGCTTTGGTAAACGTTAGCGGTTGCATCCGTTTTAGACCCAGTGCCTTGTACTCCAGAACCTGCGGTGCCATCTCCTGATGTATCTTTGTAGTCAACTGGGATTACTCCATACTTATCGTTAAACCCACCCGATGCATTATTGGCTAGGATAGATTGAATAAGATCTGGGTTTGCAAGATCAACCGTACTCACCCTAGTAAGGTCTCGGAAACTAGCTCCAGCACCAGGCTCTTTGGATATGTCAGGGGTGCCGCCTTCTACTTCACTGGCTTGAACTTCACCACCAAATGGTGCTCTAAGGGATTGTATACTTGCCATCAAAGCATCAGCGGTGCCTTCTGGTGCGCTACCAATCCCTCTTTGCGATGGGGTTTGAGTAAAGCTACCAACAGCAGGGCTTGCCTCTCTGTTTCGCCTATCTTGAGATTGCTGGCGAATCATTTCTCCATACTCTTTTAGCTGTAACTCTTTAGTTCGAGCCGTTCTTGCAGGATCTGTTGGCTCTGGTAGAACTGTTTGACCTTCCATCCTACTAAGCTCTTGAGCATACAGCCGGTCAGATTCGGTTATTGGAAACTGAGTTATGTTTGGATAGCTGGAGGGGTCTTGGTCTACCACCCTCTTAAAACCGCCAACATTCTGATCATACATATCTTGCGTAGGAATCATGGAAGGTGGAGGCGAAAATGGTTGGGTTTCTGTCGGGCTAGTCCCGCCAAACACTTGCTGTAACGCATCGTATGCTGCATTGCCAGGACGAACGATGCCGCTCATTGGAATGTTTTGCATTTCACGACCAACACCAACTGTATTAGGTGCCATGACTGTGGAAACAGGCGTACCAGCAACTGTTTGCAATGATGCTTCGCCAGCGGTATCAAAATATGATCCCTCTAAGCTGGCTAGTATGTCATCCATAGTAAAGCCTTGATCCTTCAAGTCTTGCAGGTACTGCATTCTTTCATCAATAAAAGCTAGGCGTCTTGGATCGTTCTCATACTCTTCAGCAGTTATTGGCCCAGGCCCACCAAACGGAACCTCTTCACCATTAGCCATTTGAACCACGCCGCCAGCATACATACCCATAGGAGGCTGCTGGGGCATCCCTTGAGGCATAGCTTGTGGAAGCATAGGCTGCTGCATACCCTGCGGAGGCATGCCTTGAGGGGGCATAGATGGCCCACCAGCAAGCGCCTGCATCTCAGGCTGCGGGGCACCCATAGCAGCGATACC
>Ga0181415_1000324_pt1 | contig 13602 bp, 19 predicted proteins | sample 38SPOviralmetaG_FD_130140 | JGI IMG/M metagenome (GOLD analysis project Ga0181415, IMG submission 130140) | Marine viral communities from the oligotrophic San Pedro Time Series (SPOT) site, San Pedro Channel, CA, USA - 38 SPOT_SRF_2012-12-11 | ecosystem: Environmental > Aquatic > Marine > Strait...
CACCTTTATCACCAGCAGCTCCATCATTACCAGCAGCTCCATCATTACCAGCAGCTCCATCGGCACCAGTTAAACCAGTTGCACCTTGTGGACCTACATCACCTTTATCACCTTGTGCGCCGACTGCGCCTGCAGCTCCATCAGCTCCAGCAGCTCCATCAGCTCCAATTTCACCTTTTTGACCTTTAGCACCAAGTAAAGAGTTTAACCAATCAACTTCGTTAAGTGGGTTGGCCATTGAGTCTGCATAAACTTGATATGCTGTAGAACCATCATCACCTTTTTCACCAATTTCACCTTTATCACCTTTATCACCAACTTCACCTTTTTGACCTGGGGCAACATCGATAGTTAATTCACCATCTGTAGCTTGATTACCAGCAGTACCAGTAATACCAGCACCTGTAAATCTTAAATCTCTAATACCATCTACTGGATTATTAAGATTTGGTACTGTAACTTGAATGCCCTGAGATAATAACCCTTGGTATGATTCTGTAAAGATACCTAATGAATCATTTGCAGCTAATAAGTAGTTGTCACCGGCTGAGCTAGAATTACCTTCATAAACAAGACCTAATTGAATAGCATCTGCTAGATCTGTATCTACTTGGTTACCATTAACATCAATTCTTTGATAATTTGTAATTCTAAATAAAGAATACTCAGAAGTGTTATTTACGTTTGTGAAGAAGATTGAGTTTGTCAATCCATCTACACCAATTCTATCACCTAGTACAGTTTCTAACCATTGGTTTTTAAAACCTTTATCATCTTGGTTAGATACTTTAACCATAGTAATCTGTGAAGGAACTTCAGAGTTGAAGACTATTTCACCAGAACCTGGATGAGTACTAGCATAATTAGATAATGCTTTTATTTTATATACAGTTGAAGGAACTGTAAATCTAGAAGCTACGATTTCTCCGATATTGTCACCGGCATCAAATATATTACCGATTTTAAGTTTTGGTAATACTACTTCAGAAACTGCTTCTGATATTGTAATTCTTACATACAATTCTCCAGAAATACCTGCTTGAGATAAATTTAATGCAGCTGATTCTGATGCTGAAATTTCGATTGAGATTTGGTTAGCAGTTTCACCTGAACCATGGATTAAGTTATTAGCTCCTAACGATTGAGTTTTGATGACAACATTGTCGCCGTCAATATATTCTACCTTGCAGTCATTTAGTAAAGCTACAGGAATAGGGTTACCTACATAATTTTTATGTAATGTAACGATTGCACTTGTTGCTTGTCCTCTAATGATGTTAATCATCGAGGGTAATACCGCAAACAAATTTTGACTAGTCACGTTTGGCATAATTAGTATTTGTATTTTTCTGTTTTATTATATATCACGCTAAATTTACTAACATTCTACTTAAAATGTGTAATCTTTACGAAGAAGACTAAATACACAATAGTTTATGACTGCCATAGCATGATTTTCAACTTCTGTTTCCTTTTCTAAGTTGACCTTTATTAAAATTTTACCTGATTTCTTAGAAGATATTTCTTCAAGTCTTGCGAAATATGTATCTTCATTCCAATTCTCAGTTTTTATATGTTGCATTCTAAAGTCTTTCCAATGCATTTTAAAACTTTGAGCGGGTTTTGTAAAGTAGTAAATGTGAAGTTTGTCGTCTGCTGTTTTAATGAAAACAAAGCCATCGCTTAAGAAGTATTTTCTATCTCCTATATAACTATATTTGATATTATCTTCAATCTCCCTCCATGATTCCCTACACTTTCCATGAAGCTCTTCAAATTTATCAATAGCTTCATTTACTACTTTATCTAATATAGCATTAGTTTCTAGCTCTTCTGCGGTAGTGAAGACCATTTCTAGATCTTCCCATTGTAATCCCATAACCTCATACTCAGCAGGCTTTACACTTGTTACTTGTTGCGCGTCATACCTATATAAGTAATCCAATGTATCATCAACCTCGACTAAAACTCTCATTAGATGTCCTCGTAAAAGTCTCATTTTAAGCTCTTTTACTCTAGCCAACATTTTTAGAGTCTTATACTCAAGGTCCATGGGACCCTCTTCTATCCAATCTGGTATTTTATACTTACTCATAGTTTATTTATTTAACTTACTATAAGCATGTTACTAGATTTCTAGCTAAAAATTTTTTTGTAATTTACTAAAAGATACATGGCCGCTCTTTCTGCAGCTTTAAATGTTTTTCTTTCTCTATAATATTCTGGTATATCACCGCTTGATAGCTTATGCCAAGGAGTTTTACGGTGTAGGATATGAAAACTGATTTGACCGTACTCGGAGACTTCTTGCTGAATAACTATTCTTTTAGAATATTCAGGTTTTATATTCTTTATCTCCTCTAGCGTAGGTAGTGTCAATTCTTAAATTTTATCGTCTGTTACTTGTCTAGTTTCTTTTTTAATCTGATCGAAAGCTTCAACTGTTGTCAAGCCCCACTGTAGAATGAACCAACTCATCTCTTTCTCTGCCAACTTCTTAGTTAATCCTAACTTTTTCTGAATTAGTTTAGAACCTTCAGTGATGAATGTCTTTTCATACTCTCGTGTAGTCTTGTACTTCATATACCATTCAGGATCTCCTTTTACATCAACATAAGATTTTCCATGTGGTTTTAATTGTAAATCAACCAGTTCGATAAAAACTTGTTTTTGCTTGTTTCTTTTATCTGACATTATTTCTTTTGTGGTTTAATGATTTCATCTATGATGCCATACTTGATTGCTTCGTCTGCACTTAGCCAAAAATCACGTTGAGCATCTTCTTTAACTTGTTCAGGCTTCTTACCGCAATAAGAACCTAATAATACAAAGAGTTCGTCATTTAACTTTTGCCACTCTTTCCAATCTATTTCTGCATCTTGGATGTTACCTCTAAATCCACCTGAGGATTGATGTAACATTGTTTGTGAGTGTCTCAATGAAGATCTCTTACCTTTTGTTCCAGCTCCTAAAAGTACTGAACCCATAGAAGCGGCCATTCCTGTATTTACAGTTTTAATATCTACTGGAATGTATTCCATCACATCCACCATAGATAGCCCAGATTTAACCGAACCTCCTGGTGAATCGATATGCATTGTAATATCTCCGGATCCCGTAGAGGATAGAAACATTAACTGTGCTTGAACAATTGTAGACATATTGTCATTTACAGGTCCTGCAACCCATAATAGTCTGTCTACCATCAATCTTGAGAAGATGTCCATTTGCGTCATACGCATTTCTCTTTCTTCTAAAATATAAGGTGTTAATGAAGCCTGTTTATTGTAAAGATCTAAATTACTAGAACTTACATTATATTCAGATCTTGCAAACCTTTCAAACTCTTTATCTTTTGGTAAATACTTCATATTTGTTTATTCATTTGTTTGATGAGGTCACATGTTTCGTATTCCTCTATTTTTAAAAAGTAGTCCATTGCTTTTCCCAGACACTTTATATAACCCTCTTTCGGCAGCTCCATCTGATACTCTGCTCCATCTCCGTCAACTAATATAGCTAAAAGTTCACTATTTGTTTCATTACCTTCTAATTTTTCTAAAATAAATTCTACAATCCTTCTGTAGAAAATATCATATTTAGACATTAGAAGTTTATCTATATCTTCCCTCATTACTTTATTAGGGTCTAGGTGTATCTTAGGAACCTTGCTCATTACAAAACAAAATACTTGTCAAGAATAGCTTTGTAGCCTTCTTTATCTAAAGCTGTCGTTCTATCTTCATTAATACTCTCATATATTTCTTTACAGAACTCGTTAGCTGCTTCTGTTAGGAAAACCTTTTCACCATCATAGTCAATAAACTTTTGCTTTAGGACAAATGTGTTCTCTGTTTCGGGATTAATCTTTTCTATCTTAATTGCATCTGCTAAATCAAAATGTCTTTCATAAAAATGTAGGTTATCTGCAAAATGATAATAATCACCTAATTCTAAGTCTGGGTATGTTTCTAATAACTTAATATGTACTGATTGTTGTAAGAATGCAAAAAATGGCGCATCAAATGTAAGACCATAGAAAATATCATTAGATCTCATTTGAATCTTCATATTTAATTTATTATCTCTAATAAAGAAGTTTGCATACATCGTACATACAAAATCTTTGTTACCTTCAAATTGAAATTTAGGTTGATTAAAGAACATAATAGCTTGTCTACTGTTTTTATCAGCAACAAGTGAATCTACAACCCAACCAAATTGTTCTTTATTAAAAACTAAAGAACCATAGTTAGAATTAATCTCATTTGAATCAGGATTAGTTAGTGTACCCCAGAAATTAGAGAATGAACCGATAAAGTCTACGTCTCTGTCTTGTTCTAAATACCAACATAATTCACCTGCTAAGTATTTCCAATTGAATTTTCTCTTTTCAAAATTAGCAATTGGTTGCACAGGGTTAATAGTAAAACTAGAAAGAATCGACTCTTTTACCTTTAGACCTCTTGGATCTGCAGATTGATTTTGTTCTTCTATATGATTAATAATGTTTACGAATGTGTTTGAAAAACTCATATTCTATAATTTAATAACTTTATGTAAGTTATATGATAAAATGTAAAAAGGTTTACTATCTTTCTTACTCTACAAGAGTTAAATCTTCGTCAGGGTCTACAATAAATGCTTCAACACTGAGAAGATCGGTCAACCACTCGTCGTTAAGTGTGGATCTGCGCATCCAGCCTAATAACATCTCTTCATCTTGGCTCGGAGTGTTAATCATAACGAAAATAGGTTTATCAGCCTCAATCCACCACATGTTGGCTCCACTCGCGAAATCATTAGTACCGCCACTATCATTATAGTCACTATGTGATGTTCCTCCATTTCCATTACCGTCTTCAAATCTTGCAGCCGGGTTTGTTGGTGTGGTTAAACCAGAACCTAAAGAATGTGTATGCAATGTAGTCCATGCTTCTGTATTTCCATTGGTTTTACCATGGTATTTAACGGTAACGTTAGTTTCACCGAATGGAGCTACAATAGCATAATCTGATAGAGTATTTCCGTATGCGAATGTATTTGATAGAAATTCAATTCCTAGTCCCATTGCTGCATCACCACCAGCGCCATCTGCAACTTCAGTCGCCCATACTTTGTTTCCTGATATTTGGCTATAAACAACTAAGTCAGTATTAGACGTAGTATTCCCAGAAACAGACCAATTGCCCTGAGTGGATGCTCTTCTTGTGAACATAAAGGTACTAGCAGGAGGTACCATCATTCTATCGCCTCCATCAGTTTCATCAACAGATACAATAACATCTTCTGTTGATTGTATGAAAATTCTAGATTGAGACGTGGACCAATTTTTTGTAATAATCTCTCCAGCTTCTATATCATGTTCTGTATCAATACCTATTGCGTCATAATACCCTCCACTGTTCTGAGCAGTCTCTCCATATTTGACCTTGCCAGTTTTTAGACCATAAATTGAAATTTGACTTCCTCCATATCTAGAAGAATAGAATCCAAATCTAGTTCCTGCTAAAGACTTAGGAACCATACTACCTGTATCACCAGATCTTAAACAGTGTAATGGTGTTCTTCTGGAAGTTGAATCGTTATCTTCAGTAGCAAAAAATACATCGCCTATTGCAGTTGATTGCTCATGTCCATAGGGATTGTTTGGACTGCTTGCTATTTGAGTAGTGCTACCTGAACGAGTTCTCCAAATATAACCACCATAAGGCATAGTCATTTGAGTTCCGCCAGCTCTCATTACAACCCAATCAGATAGACAGTGGTTTCTTTTTTCAGACCTGTTAGTAAATTTCATAATTTTACTAATGAAATCTCCTTCAACTAAATCAGTTGACATCGGACCTAATTTTTTAGGTTTGCCAGTGGATTTATCTTGATGTACTAATGTTTTTGTTCCGGAAAGAACATCATTCACTTTATAGTAACGAGAGACTACAGTTCTGTTTCCCGGTGCGTTATCTAATTTTAAGAATCTTTTTGTTACGGTTCCTGAATACGTAGAGTCTGTATCCCGACCAGGATTCCACCTAAAATACTTTGCCATCTAATCTAATTGTATTATATTATTAGATTATATATTATTCAAATTTTTATTTGATGACAAGTTTGTCTTTGCTTTTATCTTTAGAAATTGTGTAAGTTTTACCTTCTTCCAACATGCCGTCTAGGATTGCATCTGCTACAGCATCTTCAACATATTTTTGAATAGCTCTTTTAATTGGCCTTGCGCCATAAGCTTGGTCGTAACCTTCTTTTGCTATAAATTCTTTTGCATTCTTGTTGAACTTAAATGTGTAGTGTTGTCTACCCATTCTTTCAATAAACTTATTAAGTTCAATATCTACAATCTTAATTATATCTTTTGCTTTGAGCTGGTCAAATAAAACAATATCATCCAATCTATTTAAGAACTCTGGGCTGAATTTATTCTTTAGTTCTTTTTTGATAATGCCAGACATTTTTGCTTGTTCTTCTAACATTGATGATGAGGTAGAGAATCCAATACCTGTTCCGAAATCTGCAAGCTTTCTTGCACCAACATTTGAAGTCATAACAATTATAGTATTAGTAAAGTCTACTATTCTACCATTTGAATCGGTTAGTCTGCCTTCATCTAGCACTTGAAGTAATGTATTGAAAATATCCGGGTGAGCTTTTTCAACCTCATCAAATAAGACTACAGAATATGGTTTACGTCTTACTGCTTCAGTTAATTGACCACCTTCATCATGACCTACATATCCTGGAGGTGCTCCAATCAATCTAGATACATTGAATTTTTCTTGATACTCTGACATATCAATTCTAATCATTGCGTCAGTATCTCCAAACATATATTCTGCTAAAGCTTTTACAGTCTCAGTTTTACCAACTCCAGTTGGACCTAAGAACATAAATGAACCAGTAGGTTGTTTTGAAGATGCAACTCCAGTTCTAGATCTTTTAATTACTTTAGCTAGAGCTTCAACTGCTTTATCTTGTCCGATAATAGCTTTCTTAATATAGTCAGCCATTTGCTTAATCATCTTCATGTCATCAGCTCCCAATCTTGTAACTGGAATTCCAGTTGCCATCGATACAGTTTCTGCAATATCGTCTATAGTTACCTTTCTCTTTTTAGTCTTTAAGTTAGATTCCCATTTTTCAGTCTCTTCTACAATTCTTGCTTCAAGATTAATCTGTTCATCTCTTAGAGATGCGGCAACTTCATAATCTTGTTTCTCTACAGCAGATTTCTTTTTATTCTTTGTCTCTTCACACTCTTGTTCTAATTGCTTTATTCTAGCAGGTACTTTAACTTCTAATAAGTGAGTTCTTGCACCAGCTTCATCCATTAAGTCGATAGCTTTATCTGGTAATTCTCTTTGTTTGATGTATCTTTCAGACATTCTTACACAAGCTTCGAGAGCTTCTGGGCTATATTCTACTGAGTGGTGCTCTTCATACTTCTCTTTAATTCTTGTAAGTATTTCGATAGACTCTTCAAGTGTTGGTGCGTCAATGAATACCTCTTGGAATCTTCTGGTTAAAGCTCCATCATCTTCGATATTCTCTCTATATTCATCAAGTGTAGTTGCACCAATACACTGTACGGAACCTCTGGCCAATGCTGGTTTAAGAATGTTTGAAGCATCAAGTGCTCCACTAACTCCACCTGCTCCAACGATAGTATGTAACTCATCAATAAAGACAATTACATCATCTGCCATCTTAAGCTCTTCTACAATGTTCTTCATTCTCTCTTCAAATTCACCACGATACTTAGTACCAGCAACAATGGTTGTCATATTTAAAGAAATCAATCTCTTATTTAATAATACTCTAGCAACTTTCTTATTTACTATTCTCTGTGCAATAGCTTCTACGATAGCAGTTTTACCTACACCTGGATCTCCAAGGATAATAGGATTGTTCTTCTTACGTCTTGCAAGAATTTGACATATTCTGTAGATCTCTCTGTCTCTACCAATAATAGGGTCTAGCTTTCCTTCGTGCGCTGCTTTAGTCAAGTCTTCACCAAACTCATCTAAGAATGGTGTTGCTTTCTTTTTAGCTGGGAATCGTTTCCCTTTTTCGTTTTCGTATCCGTCCGCTATCGGCATAATCTTAATTGTTTAATTAATGTATCTATTATATTGTTAATTAGTCAATTGTTTATTAGTTTGCAATGTTATCTGCTGCATAAACTCCTGGGAGTAACTCTGGTTTGTATCTTGCTTTGAATCCAAACCCAGTTACATAACCTACCGCTGCTTTCACCAACTTATTTGACTTTTTAGTTGGGTCTATATTGTAATCTAAATCTATTGTATTTATCTCAATTCCATGCTCGCGAAGATACAATGCAACCTCAACAGATTTTTCACATTCTTTCCAAAGTCTATTCCAAATATCTTTAATCTCTGGGTACTTTTCTTTTTTGTAAATTACATGACATCCTGTAGAAGATACATGGAATACTAAAGTTGTTGCATAAGTAGTTACACCATTTCTAGTTTGGGAATCACAACCCATATACATTTTGATGTCATGATACTTATGTTTTTGTAAGTATTCTTTTACGTATGGAGCTAATTCGAAATTTGGAGCTCCTGTTAGTTTTTTGAATTTCATTAAGTTATGTATTAGTATTCCCAAGAGTCATCTTCATACTCTTCTGGTTCGTCTCCCCATGAAACGGAATCATATTCTGATTGATCTGAGTCAATCCAATCCTCATCTCGCGGATCAGTTTGAAAGTGGTGCTGAAATTCTGTCATGTGATTGATAACCTAAAAGAACAAAGTCTTCCCATTCAATTTTATCTAAATGTCCGTCCATTGCTGCTTTGAAATTTATATTAGTTTTTATCTTAACGTCTGGTAGCGTATATGGTTTTCTCTTTGTTTGTTCAATTGCTTGTTCTACATGGTTTTTATATAAATGAACATCACCTAAATTACCTATTAGTTCATCTGGTATTAAATCACATTCTTTTGCAATCATCATAAGTAGTAAACCATAAGATGCTATGTTAAATGGAAGTCCTAAGAAAGTATCTACAGATCTTTGGTTCCACATTAGAGAAAGATATTTACCATTTCTCACATAACATTGAAAGCCATAATGACATGGTGGTAAAACCATGTGATCTAGGTCTTCTACATTCCATGCATTGACAAGATGTCTTCTAGAATCCGGATGTTGTTTTAGATTGTAAACTAATTCCGCAATTTGATCGATACCACTCCAGTTTCTCCATTGTTTTCCATAGACTGGACCAAGCTCTCCCCATTCATCCACTTCACTGTAAGATTTAACTGTATCAAGAAAAGTTTCCATGTCTGCTATATCACCACCTTCTTGCCAATGTTGTTGTACAGCCTTTCTATATGCCTTATATGCATCACCATTCCAGATGTTACATTTATTATCTAAAAGAAATTTGATATGAGTATCTCCTTTTAAGAACCACAATAATTCTGTAATCATTGTTTTCCATGCCATCTTTTTTGTAGTGAGTAATGGAAAGCCGTCTTTCATATTATGACGGATTTGTCTGCCGAATACAGAATAAGTTCCTGTACCAGTTCTATCTTCTTTTGAAGTACCATTTACTAGAATATCGTCTAGTAGTTTAAGGTATTGTTTATCTAGATTATTCATAAGCAGCTAAAGTATCTATCGCCCCTATCACAGAGGAATGTAACTACATCTCCGTTTGGAGTATATTTTTCGATAAATCTTTCTGCTGCTAAAATATTTGCACCTGCAGAGATACCTATGAATAGTCCATGGGATTTCGCTAGTTCTCTAGCTCTAGCCTTCGCGTCTTCTGTAGAAACAATAGAAATAGAATCTACACAATCTAAATCAACTAAGAATTTACTACCATCTCCAATTCCTTGAATACCATGAACTCCAGCTTCTCCGCCTGACATAACAGCACTTTCAGCAGGTTCTACAGCAACCATTTTTACCATTGGAAATTTATGTTTTAATCTTTTATGACATCCCATAAGAGTTCCACCAGTACCAGTGCCAGTAACTAATGCTGAAATTTGTCTTTTATTTTCTGATGCCCAATCTAGAATCTCTACTGCAGTAGTCATATTATGTGCTTCGATATTCCAATCATTTGCAAATTGATTGCAGTTAAACCAACCATTTGTTTCACATAGTTCATCTCTAACAGCAATAGCTCTATCAAAATCACCAGCTTCAACTTCAATTAGTTTAGCACCATAATACTCTAGTGTTTGCTTTCTTTCCTTTGACATATTGTCCGGCATAACAATAACACAATTAATTCCCATGGTTGCTGCTAACCAAGCGAATGAAACTCCCATGTTGCCAGAAGTAGCTTCACATATTGTATCATGTTTGTCAGAGTCAAAACCTCCAAAAGAAAGAATCCAACTTGCAGGTCTGTCTTTTATTGACCCGGTTGGATTTAATAACTCTGCTTTAGCATAAAGTCCATTGCTAATTTCTATCATTGGTGTCTTACCAATTTCTTTAATCAATTCCATCTTCTTGTTTGTGGTTATGTAGGTAAATACTCAGGTTATTTATTTTACTTAGTGTTTAAACAAAGTTTCACGCCAAAGTATAATAAATATACTTTATGGAAACAATCTTCTACTGGTATGACGAGGAGATGGAAATGATCTATTTTTCTAACGGTCACCAGTCTCTTGTCGCATCGGGTGGCTACTTCTTTTGGAAGATAGAAGGAGAGTCTGTTTTCTTTCACGAAGACATGGTTGAACTTCAGCAAAAAACTGGATATATATTTAAACGCAAAGATCTATGAAAGATAATTGGATATACGTTGACGAATACAGAAGACGTAACGAAGAGAATACTAAACACCAATTATACTTTGAAGGAAAATGGATTGATGTACAATTAAAATCAAAAGCGAATGACTTGGATTAGACATGACTTCGAGAGAAGTATGAACAAACACTTAAATGAGGAAGTCGAACCAAAAGTTGACAACTCTGGATATGTTCGTATGCTTAATTGGTTTAAGAAGAATACAGATCTTTTAGAACCACATAATTCAGGTACAGTCTCTCCAGATTCCGGCGTTAAACATGCTGATAAAACAGAAGCTCTAAAGAAAGCTGGATTAGATACTTCTTTTCCTTATGGATATTGTTATCCTATTTCACAATTTGTATTTTATACAGAAGGTGGATATGATGGTGATTATGATTTAAAGTTAATTAAAGAAATCAAGTTTGAATACAAAGGTAAGAGAGGTCAGACAACTCATTGGTTCTGTCAACATAAAACTTCGGGAAGAATCATTGACTTAACAATAGAACAATTTGACAGAATACCAGGATTAGATATTGAAGATCTATTCAAAGACTCAAGAAGAGCTAACTTAGGCTTCCCTTATTATAGAACTAAAAAATCTGGTAAAGTAGAATTCGACCATACACCACCATGTCTACAAACTCTTAAGCTATATGACAGATATAGAGAGGATGTTGAGAAGATACCTGGTTTAGAAAAGTATTGGTCGGCTTGTAATTATGCTACTGAAAGAAGAAAGGGAGATGAGAATAAACCCCTTGCAGAAATGTATGATACCAAAGAGATGTTGTCTCTTGATGAACTAGTTCGTCCATACTGGTCTTAAAACTTTACTCCACTCGTAGATCTCATTGTACATCTGAAACATAATACTCTTTCAGTTTCTACTGGCACTTCCACTATTTCATCACAACCATTTAGAGATGGCGCGTATTCTCCCCATTTGGAATTCTCAGGGTCGTGGTTCATACATTTAATCTTCTTGTAACTACCTGGACCAGTACGTCTTTTAGTTGCTGTTTTCTTTCTTGCCATCTTTTTTATCTTGGATTGGACTAACAATATCTAATTGATCTGCTAGTTTCATTAATTCATCATAGGCAAATTTCCGGTTGTCGTCATTGCCTTGTTCTAGGAATCTAATCAGAGAAGCCATGTGAGCTCTCCATGTCCATTCGAATTTAAGTGTAGTTGTCTTAGATTTTTTGTCTTCTGCCATCTTGTTTTCCTTTAGTGGTGATTCGGTCGTACTCCTGTTGCATCTTTTGAATTATGGTCGGATCCTCGCCTTCCATCTTAGCCATGATGATTTTCATGTATAAGTCTTTTACTTTGTCCTCTTGATTATTCACTGTCACTGTATTGTCCTTTATCTGGCTCGCCCCAATCGATAGTGACCGCGCTCTCGACATCGGTGGCAATTCTTTTAATTTGGTTGATAAATGCGGCTGGATTTTTTATCTTGTCATAGTCTCTAGTTGTGCCATTCTTAAAAGTGACTCTGACTACACCACCACCTGGCAATTTGCTGAGTGGATTGGTGCGGAATTCATCTTTTACTTTCATTGAGTTTCTTTGAGTGTTATATTGCTAAAGTCTCAATAGTTTCTTTTAGGAAATTTTAGTTCAGTCAAGTCCCGCCTTGGAAATTTTTTGAATCCGCGCGCCCAAACAAGGGAAATTTTACCACCAACTCTATTACCACCATAGGGACCATAGCCAGACTGTCTACAGATTCCAGCACAAGGGTGCGGGCGCTGTGGCAACTCTACTGCCCTCATGGTACTTGGAGGTTCCTCATAGGAAACCCCGAACAAATTTCCCTGAGTCCTTTCAGGAATGTAAGTACCTCATAGTAAGTATCATTACGCTTATGAACCCATCTTAGCTTAGATGCCATCACAGTAAGTAAAGTTTAGTATCATTTGCTTTAGGTCACTACGCAACCCTGGAGTGAAATGTGCGAGTGCGCGCGCCGCGTTTTGAAGCGGCGTTCCCTCGAGGGTAAAAAGGTACTTCCCCCGGGGCCCCAAATTTTTTACCACGGGCAACATTGTTCCTGGTGGGCTCATCTGTACTGGGAGTAAATCATTTTGGTATTAGTTGAGGTAGCTCGCGGGCCCCACTGGCCTTTCCCAGGCCCGGAACAGTTGGTGCGCATCTGGAACATCGCGCAACGACTATTAGCTATTACTAATATACTTAAAAGTCATGGTCTTGGTAGCCCTAGCCTTTCCCACACCCTAAATTGGCGCGTCAGGGCCCCGGCACGCGAAAAGCTAAAAAAGTCTGAAATACTGAAATACTGGGAATGGCCTCATGGGCTCTATGGTCCCATGGGCTTCTTACCCTTTATTGCGAAATGACTAACTGGTGATCTGGTAGGGTTTATCCCATTTACCAATATGAACCCATGTGTAGTAATCGGGTACATGGCCATAGTCTGAATCCTCAAACCCTTCACCCTTACCTTCATTTAGTATGGGCATTACTATATCTAGTACGTCTTGTATAGGTGGGTTAGATTCGAATTCGTCTGTATACTGGTTATACCTGGCCTCTCTATAGTCTATATAGGGATTTAGTTGTGTATACTCTGTGCCGAAATCTGTGGGCCCGGCCATAATGGCTACTTTGATCCCACTATAGTGTTCAGTGGTTACTGATAGTTTGTAGGCCGGTAGAGCCGCTTTTAGCGCGGCTCTCTTGGCTTTAACTTGGTCTTTCGTGATATATGGCATAGATTAGGAATTATACATTTTAACCATGGCTACTGAACACTTATAC
>Ga0181415_1000325_pt1 | contig 13568 bp, 18 predicted proteins | sample 38SPOviralmetaG_FD_130140 | JGI IMG/M metagenome (GOLD analysis project Ga0181415, IMG submission 130140) | Marine viral communities from the oligotrophic San Pedro Time Series (SPOT) site, San Pedro Channel, CA, USA - 38 SPOT_SRF_2012-12-11 | ecosystem: Environmental > Aquatic > Marine > Strait...
AACAGTTTCATATCCTTATCGTGCTTCATTATTGATTCAAATTCCTTAAAAAAATCCACCTTCTTATTCTCTAACATCTTATCCACCGTATTGATAGACCACGGACGCAAATTCCTGTCTCTCATTATCTTCGACAATAAATATACTGCCAACCGGTTATCCAACTCTCCATCATTTAATTCAGCATATCGTTCCTTGAACTGTTTATACAAATGCATGTAAGTCACAGAACATTTTATATCCAACCAACTACTCATATGTTTATCCAAAAATCTTTTGAACTGCTCGTTCTCCATCAATCCACACAAGTCTTGAAAAAACTCATTCGATTCCAATTTCTTTTCTCCCTCTGCTAGACTAGAATTATATTCCACAAGATCACTCATATATATATTCATTTATATTTTTCTCTCCAAATTATTTTTAGATATCTTTTTTTAGTTCTCTTTTTTATGTAATAACTTTCTAATTATTATATAAATCTAAGTTAAAAATAAAACAACATTCTTATTTAATGGAACCTGTAAAACTTGCCGATGATATTTTTCTACATATTGGAAACGCTCAACAAAATAATATTCCACACAAATTTACTATGATTTATTTTGACCCACCTTTTAATTCCGCTAGAGATTATAAACTCAATTGTAATTCCTCTGTTGGATTCAAAGATAAATGGAGCGATAATGATTATGAAAAATTCATACAGAATCACATAAACAAGCTATATGATATGTTAGAAAAAGACGGCACACTTTTTTTTCATATCTCCTCATCTTGTATGTTTATTCCTGAAAAAATACTCAGGGCTAAATTTAAATACGTAGAACCTATTTTTTGGAAAAAATGCCGCTCCAAAAATAACGTTAAAACAAAATTAGGTTCTGTCGTTGATATTATATTTAAGTGTAACAAAAACAAAAAATGGAAATTTAATATCGTCCAGCAAAAAAAGGATGAAACCTATCTTAAAAATTCTTTTAAAAATAAAGACGAACGAGGAAATTATTCACTAGGACATCTCGTAACTGAAAATACCAAAAAAGGATATATGTATGAAATTACCATCGGTGGAAAAACTTTTAATCCTGACTCTGGATGGAGAATTAAAAATAGCGAACTCCTCAAACTTATACAAGACGACAGAATATACGTTCCCAAAAAATTAGGTGCTAAGCTTTATAAGAAAATATATTTACACGAAAATCCTGGAAAGCCCTGCACAGACCTTTGGGATGATATTCATTCTATCTCACAAGGTAGGGAGCTCCGAAAATACCCTACCGCTAAACCCATTAAATTACTAGAAAGGTTAATTCAAATATCCACTAACGAAGGTGATTGGGTATATGATCCTATGTGTGGTTCAGGCACTACAGCTCAAGCCGCTAGTAATCTAAAGAGAAAATGTATTATTAATGATATAAATACCGATATAATAGACATCGTGAAAAGTAGATTTCCTACGGGTAATAATAATATTCACTAAGACTCGCACCAAAAATTTCTTCTGCTTGTTCCACTTTCTCATTATATGCTATTCTAAAATCTTTATTACTTTTAAGTATTATTTCATTATTTTTCATTAGCACTACTCTAAAAACATCTATCATTCGTGGTAGTGTTTTTGGCCCTGTCGTAAATGTTTCTATCGCATTATATATTCTTGTTAGTGCTGCGGTAGAACGTGTTATTCGACCAGTTAGGGATTTTACATTTAAATAATGCCTACATAAGGGACAATTGTGTTTTTTTACTACCCACTGATATATACATTCTCTACAAAACTCATGATTACAAGGAGTAAGAACCTTATCTTTTATTTTTTGCATACAAATTACACACTCCGTCATTTACTATGTTATTACATTTTATTATCAAGATAATAACATATAAAATTGATTTAATGATATTTTAAACTATATATATACACATAATGCAAAATACAAAGTTGCCCGTTCCTATTTTAACTGTTGTTAAAAATATTGTTAAAAAAAAAGGAAGTAAATACGTAGCATCATACTGTAATGTAGCTAAAGGAACAGTTGATAGATGGATTAAGTTGAAGAAGGTCCCACCGCACTATACGTTTGATATATACAAACTTGCTAATATACCTATTGATTATTCCAAATTCTCTTTTAAAGATAAAGACCAATTCTTCACTCATCCTGATACAGCCAAATATTGTGTTGAAGTCTTTAAAAAAGTTCTAAAAAAATATGATACCAATACAGAGCCCTTCAATATTATTGAACCTTCAGCTGGTTCTGGAAACTTTCTACCTTATCTAGACAACTTTATCGCTATGGATATTGAACCTAGACATCCTGATGTAAAACAAAACAACTTTTTGGATTGGACCCCAACACAGCAAACTAATAATAATAAATGGGTTGCTATTGGAAATCCTCCATTTGGACTAAGAGGACAACTTGCTCTTAAATTTGTTAATCATGCTGCTACATTTTGTGACTATGTAGCATTTATTCTTCCACAACTCTTTGAAAGTGATGGTAAAGGAGTTCCTCGCAAAAGAGTTAAAGGATTAAACCTAATTCATAGTGAAAAAATTAAATCTAATTTCCTCTATCCCCATGGAAAAGAAGTTATTGTTGAATGTATATTCCAAATTTGGTCTAAAAACCATTCTAATCCCAAATATACTATTGTTGAACCTAATGAAGATATCATTAAAATCTATTCATTGTCGGATGGAGGCACTCCTAGCTCTACTAGAAACAAAAATATGCTTAATAAATGCGATATTTATCTTCCTTCTACTTGTTTTGGTAAGGAAAATATGAAATTTTATACCAATTTCTTAGATTTACCCGGTCAAAAGGGATATGGTATAGTATTTAAGCAAAATAAACAAGAAAATCTAGAAAAATTCACGAATACTGACTGGCCTTCTGTAGCATTCTTATCTACTAATTCTGCTTATAACATTAGAACTTCTCAAATCGCTGAACTCTTTCAATAAAAAAGGGACTTTTATATACAGTTTTGCCCTAATTAATTTTTTATTTCTTTTTTTTATTTTTTTAATTTTTATTTGTTTTTGTTTTTTTTCTTTTTTCTGTTTACATAGTAAGCTGCGCCATTGCTGCCTCGAGTTCGCCCGTTGTCTCCTTGCGAGTGATGATGCGGTCGATGAATGCGCCTAGGTTGGCGTCATCTGCTGGAGAAGACCACACAAATGTGTGTGCGTTCTCTACAGTGGCTTGAGTCTCGTTGAGTTTCTTGGTGCTATCCAGCTTGAAGGCACCTCCTCCAATCTTCGCACCAGACTCGTTCGTCTTTGCCTTCCTCCAGCAGATAGATCGAGTAGGGAAGTAGGGGCACTTGAAACCCTTCGTCTTATACTGCTCCTCCGTCATATTCGGGAAGATGGTTAGGTAGAACTTTTTGGGTGAAATGTCGATGAAGCACATGTATTCAGCGTGCCATGGTTTCTCGCCCAGCTCGTGCTGGAACGATGCGCCTTTGCCGGTGCCTTGTCTCGCACACTTAATCTCCACTGTGCGTCCCTTGACGAGTCCATCTCCGGCTCCTCCACCAATCTCCTTGGTGAAAACTCCGTCGATTTCTGCCTCAATGGCCGCGCCGTCACAGACGCGCTGGATAAACTGTTCGCCTACAATGCCTACGTTGTTGCTCTCCAGTGTTGCGATGTCCTTCCAATCGCTGTCAGCCCAGATATTTTTTCCTTCCTCCTTCGCCTTCTGCTCCGCGACGAGTGCCATAAGAACATTTTTTACTGAAGCCATAGCTGGTTTGTTTTGGGTTTGTTTTGGGTTTGTTTGTTTGGGTTGTTTGAAGTCTTGCGTTTTCGTTGTGTGTTTGTGGGGGGTATGGTTCAGAGTTCTTGAAAACAAAAAAGTTCAATTTTCATTAGATTTTTAATATTTTTATCACAAGTATTAAAAATCTCTTCTAGCAAGTCAAGATTTTCATAAAATTAGGGTTATCTTCGTCTTCGTGACCTTTTTTTAGTGCGGTTTTTTCTGTTTTTTTTATTCCGCGTCTTCTTGCGACGTCTTCCACCTAATCCACATCTACTACCCGTACATGTTTCCAAAAGATCACCTGTTAAATTTCTTAAATGACTTCTTTGATTTCTTCTATATATATCATTTGCCCTATATACACTCCTCTCTGTTTCATCTGATGACCTTCTCATATTTGCTGGAGCGCCTTCCATTCTAATTGCTGCGCTTCTATTTCTTGTAACGCGTTCAGGATTAGCTGGTGGTGGAAGCATAAATTGTGGTAATGGTGGCTGCTGCTGAACGCCTAATTGTCCTGGCTCATATTGATTCGTTCCTACATCATTATCTCTGGGAGGTTGTGGAGGTGTTGGTTGTTCTTCCATACCTCCTCTTTTTTTACGAAGTCTTCTACCTCCACTTGTAGGTCCTTTTGTATTATTCTCTACCCATTCTCCGTCAAAATAATGGTAATCGAACTCTTCATTTATATTATCTTCTTGATGTTTTGTAATATCTATTAATGGTTTTTTATAATCATTATGTCCCAAAATTTCATTCGGGGCCTTCCCATCCCATCCAAAACCTTTATTATCAAAATAAGCCTTCATCATAGGTTTTATATCCTCTCCTTTATAGTATTTACGATATTTGTCTAGGGCATCATCGTATTCTGGGTCTTTCTGTCCAGCTCCAGGTTCAAATGTTCCATATTCATCATCATCTCTCTCTTTTTTCTCTTGTCTTTCTTCTATATACTTCATCTTTTTTTTTTCTTTATACACTTCATATATCTCTTTTATTCTATCAATAAACTCTAAATACAATTTTTCTAGTTTTTTGTATTCTTTTGATATTTTATCATATTCAAAAAAATGTTCGAAATTAATTTCTTGTATTTTTTTTTTATTTATTTCCTTAAAATTTAATATGCTATTTTTTAATCTCTCTCCTAACGCTGATTTCCAATTTTCACAGTAAAAATCCATCGTTCCATTCAATTCATCAATTGGAGCGTTTGCAATGTATTGTCCCATTTCATCACCATAATCAGTCCATATTCCTTTATGTTCCATCATTTTGTCATATCTCCAATCTTCATATTTTCCAAATAATTGTTCTTCTACGCTTGGTTCTTTATGTGGTCCCTTAAAATCTGGATGTCTAAATTTATAATTGAATTCGCGGTCTGCTTCTACTAATTGACCAAATAAATGTATATGATAAGATAATGATCTATCCAAAGCAGCTTTCAACTCTTCGGCAGACAAATCTTTTAGTCCCTCACCACCTCTTTTCTTACGCGTCTTTTTCTTACGGCGTTTTCCGCCTGTTTGTTGTCGCGCACACTCCTGACAAATTGGTTCTGCATCTCCCACCCTGACCGCATTTTCTTCTTCTTCAGTCAGGACACTCTCACAAATATCACAACGCATAAATACCTCCTCCTCCTCGCCTTCTTCTGATTCAGATGCTGATTCGTCACTAGATAAATTACCAATAATTAATTCATCATCTTCTTCTTCCTGATCCTGTTGCTGTTGCCGTTCATCTCGATCTACTAAATTTTGTAAATCCCCGCGAAGGAATCCGACAGTCCAATTTATATCTCTCAATCTATCTAGTGTTTCTTCTGCCAGGCCTCGTGCTTCCAGCACACCCTCATCCGCCAATTTTTTCTGCTCTTTGTATATTTTCAATTTTTTTCCATGAAGCATTTCCCACTTACCAAGCACTTCCTCTACTTTCTCTTCGATGTTCCAATCAAGATGTTGTTCTTCCCACTCAGTTTGTATTTGCCTATCTTTTTCTAAATGCTCTCTCCACCTTGCTCTCATTGCATCTGTGATTGTGCCACCTCTTTTTTTACGTGTCTTTTTCTTACGGCGTTTTCCACCTCTTTTCTTACGCGTCTTTTTCTTACGGCGTTTTCCGCCTCTTTTTTTGCGCGTCTTTTTCTTACGGCGTTTTCCACCTGTTTGATTATTAACATAATTTTGAAAAATAGTTATATCTTTTTCTAATTTTTTCTTAAATTCTGTATCTTGTTGGTCTTCTGTTATTTCATTATACTTACCTAGATAAAATATTAATACTTTTAAAATTTCTTTTTCTGCTTCTACTCCTTCATCACCTAGATCCCTTGAAGTTAATTCCTGCATAACATTCATCGCTATTGCTTCTTCATTGCTACCCTCAGTAAGATTAGGCTTCCAAAAGGTTATTTTTGGCTTTTTTAATGGAAGTGGTGGTTTTTTATGTGGTTTTTTTCTAGGAGTTGTGTCCATCTTACATATTATTTAGATTTTATTCATTAATTATCTTTTCATTTGCTTTTTCTAAAGCATCCTTCAAGGAAACTGTGTTTGCTAATTCACTCTTTATTTTCTTACGCTCCTTATTTGCCTCTTTTGGGTCGCTCTTCTTAGCTAATTTTAACGTATTCTTCTGGTATAGTTCCATTACTTCTGGATCTTTGAAGTCTTCTGCGGTAATATTATCTACATCATAGGTATTTAATTTGTTCCCTACTGTGGTTATAACCTTATCTACCATCTCGCCGTCCTCCTTTTTCCATTCTCCCTGGCTTTTTACATAAAATTTTCCACGTTTTTTATCACTTGAATGTATTGGACGCTCTGTATCATCCAAATCTCCAATATTTTTTATCAATACATTTGATACACCTTTTGCGTATCCATTTTCTAAAGCAAAATTATAGTCTTCTAATGATAATTGTATCTTTTTCACAAAGTCTTCTATGTTTAAAGCATTCTTACAATGCTCGTTCAAATATAAATTGATATTAATATTGTTATTAATAGTATTATTTGTGGTATTATTACAGTTATTTTGACTAGATATACCTCCATTTTCTCCTATAGCTTTTATAACTGGAGCAACCATTTTTTCAAATTTTTTATGATATTTATTATTTTCCATTAATAACTGTATTTTTTCATCTTGATTCTCAATAATTTCTTTCAGTTCTTTAACTTCTGGATCTATTTTTAAATTTACAGGCATACATTTTTTTTTATGTCCCCACAAACCTTTTCTGCTCTTATATTCTTTATTACAGATTTCACATACAAAAATTTTTGCGACTTTTGTGCGACTTTTGCTCTTTTTTGGTAACGTTTCGGTAACATTTGGTAACATATTTTTCTTATGTTTTTGTGTTGCTAAATGTTTTATATAATCATTTTTTCTAGACGAATAATAATCACAACACTCACAGTAGAAATTTTGCGACTTTTTGCGAGTTTTGCGACTTTTTGGTAACATTTTGGTAATATTTGGTAACATATAATATAAATGTCCATTTTATTTTTAAGTTATTTGGGGTAAAATATAAGTCCGTAGTGCCTTTTTTTAAGCTCTGGTAACAACTTTTTTCTAAAACTTTTTAGAAATTCCCTACAACATTCTAGTACCGTCACTTTTTGCGCAAAAATTTTGAAAAAAGTCGTACAGATTTTTCCATTTTGGACATTTATTTTGTCCATAGTAATGTCCAAAAGTGACATATAGGATAACTTTTTTATTTTAATTTGTGTCGTTGTTTTTCTATGATATAATACACGGGTGTCTAGACATAGGTATATACTTTCCCCAGCACTTTATGCAGTAATATCCATTATCCTTTCCATATAAATATGGAATTTTCAAATGTGGTTCTACATTTTTATCCCAAATCAATACTTTTTTACAATCTATACAAGACAATTGTGGTTCTTTTCTTAAATAGGAAAATATTTCCCTACGTAGATCATCACATTCCCACACAAATAGCTCATTCATTAATATAGCAAGACATAATATAATAACTTAAAATAATGAATAGATATTATGTAATGAAAAAGAAGAAAGCAATTCCAAAAGCTCTAAGAGAACAGGTCTGGAGAAAATATATTGGAGAGAAATTTAAACATAAGTGCCATATTTCTTGGTGTAAAAATACAATTACTGTATTTGATTTTCATGTGGGTCATAATAAACCAGAAAGCAAAGGAGGCAAGCTTGTAATTACTAATCTTAGACCTATTTGTAGTAGATGCAATCATAGTATGGGAGCCAATTACACCATTACACAGTGGCAAAAACTAGGTGGAAAAGACACAAAGTGTTGTATAATATGTTAAATCACTTAAAAAACACATTATATAATAGATTAAATGTATAGATCCAATACAGAAAAATATCAATATTTATCTGAGTTTGATAGTTATGTTAAAGAAAAAATTGAAAAACAAGAAGCAATAGTTCTTGTAGATGCTAGTGATGTTGCTTTTAGTAAAATAGCACAACTAGCAAAGATAGGTGGTGCTATTCTTCCTTCTGGATTAAAGGTTCCTGAAGGAGATTGGAAGATTGTAAATCAATATTTAGTGAAGGATTATGATGATGGTGAACCAAATTAATATCTATAATTGGGGGAAAGTTCTAACTTTTCAGCTATAAATCTCTTTCGGTCTTCTTCTAAATCTGCATCGAATTCATCAGTAAAAATCTCATCATAAACCTTCTTAGTTTTATTAAATTCATACACCCTCAAAGGGTAACTTAACATGTGACAGAACTTTGATAACATATTTCCCATTACTTACATTACTACATATATTATTTTTTCTACACTTTCTTTTTAATAAGGTATAATTATTTTTCATTTCATTTTCCTTATGAAGTCTGTAGGACAAAACAGCGGATATAGAGAATATACTTCCCATATAAATATAGGTGGGAAATTAATTAAATCTATAAATAATGTATAATGAAGTTTAGTGACGTTGCTTTAACTGTATTAATCGTATTGGCTGTAGTAATTTTAGTATTTTTACTATCTAGTAAAAATCCAAAACAGGGTGTGATGACACCATTAGTTGTTCCAGTAAGAACATTTTTTGGTTATTTAGGAGGTAGAGGTCGTCGTGGTGGAAATACAAATATCAAAATAAATGTAAAAGGAGGTAATTCAAGCTCAAGCTCAAGTTCTAGTTCATCAAGTGGTAGCGGAAGTGGAGGTAGCGGTTCAGGTAGCGGTTCAGGTAGTGGTTCTGGTAGCGGTTCAGGTAGTGGTTCAGGTTCTGGTCCAATTTTATCTGGACCAGTTGGACCAATTCTTCCTCCTAGTGGTTTAGGACCAATTCCTCCTATCAGTCCATTTACAAATTATTCTGCATATTAAATTGAATTATATTAAATACAAGTTAATATAATTATAAAATGGCTCAAAAAACAGGAAAAAATAGAAATACAATAGACAAGTTCTATACGAATCCAGATGTGGTAGGAAAATATATTGAAAAATTTAAACCGTATTTAGGAAATAAGGATCTAATTATTGAGCCAAGTGCTGGAAGTGGTGTATGGACTTCGCCTTTACATATGTATAATTTGATAGCATTTGATATCCAACCAGAAGGAGAAGGTATTCATCAAATGAATTTTCTGGATGTAGATTTGTGGGCGTTTCAAAGTAATCTTCATTTTATAGGAAATCCTCCTTTTGGTCGTCAATCAAGTCTAGCCCGTAAATTTATAAAGCATATTACTAGTTGTGAGCGAACCAAAACTATAGCATTTATATTACCGAAAAGTTTCAAAAAAGATAGTTTTCAAAAAACGTTTCCACCTAACTTTCATTTAGATTATCAAGATGATATAGGTAAGGATGCGTTTTTAGCAAATGGAAAACCTTATGATGTTCCATGTGTATTTCAAATATGGGTAAATAAAGGTTATGCGCGGGAAATGCCTGAAAAATTGGAACCAAATGGGTTTAAATTTGTAAAAAAGGGGGAAAATCCAGATTATTCATTAAGACGAGTAGGTGTTTATGCTGGAACTATAAGTAAAGATGTAGAAGATAAGAGCGAACAAAGTCATTATTTTATAAAAGTAGAAAAAAATAGTGACTTATTTGTATTGAAATATCAAAATATAATGTGGGAATTGAATAATACTGTTGGTCCTAATTCCATAAGTAAACAAGAATTTATTAGAGAAATTAATAAAATACTATAGTATATGAAAATCATATTGATATTAGGTAATAAGTTATTGTCTTCTGGAAAACCCTCAAAAATATTAAAAAAGAGATTAGACGCAGGAATAGACAATTATAATAAAAATGATATTTTTCTTGTTAGTGGTGGAAACATAGCTAATGTTTCTCATACGGAGGCTTACGTAATGAAAAAATATATATTAAATGTGTTACCTAAGGCAGAGGTAATATGTGAGTCTAAATCATTAACTACGAAGGAGAATATACAATATAGTAAAAATATTTTAAAGGATTACAAGTGTAAAGTTTTATTGGTAACATCATCTAATCATTTAAAACGAGTAAGAAAATTAGTAAAAGGTTTAAATTGGAAATTAACAAGTTAACTTCTCTCTAATCCAACTTCGAATATTTTCATTAGTAGGTTGAAGCATTTCTAGTAGCCCATTCAAGTAAAGAGCACATTGCTTTTCCGTTGTATTTTCATCATCCATTATAAGTAATGAATTGTAAATAATTTTTAATAGACGTTTATCATAAATATTTTTGATGTTTTCAAATACTGTATCAATATTAATTGATTCTGTAGTGGTATCTTTAAAAAGGTCAGGTGATTCTAATTCTAATACGTTTTTGTAAAGTGCTAAAGTATGAATAATAGCAGTTTGTTCTGTTTGAGAATAGGTTTCAATAAGTTTATTGATACCTTTAACTGCGTTTTCTAATATAAATGTAAATATTTTGTTGTTATTTTCATCATTTTTATACCATTTGTAATATCTACGAATGGCATGAAAAAGATAGTATAAATCATTCTGTGAGTCAGCATTATACCATCTATATATACCTTGTGTCCAAGTTGGAGGATGTAAATGTAATATGTTATTACTAACAGATACTTTTGTTCCTAGAGGACTGTAGGCAAGTAAAGATAATTGAACCATAACTTGAAGAGGTTCTAATATCATATCGCTTCGTTCTTTTCGTGAGGTAGCTATTTCCATATTAGATGTACTTATCTTTTTATTTTTAAACTTTTTAGCGTATTTATAAATTTTATATCCACCTTTTATTGCGGAATATCCTGTAAATAAAGCATTCATATAAAATACTTAAAGAAAAAACAAGAGAGAATGTAATGGATTATGCAGAAAATAGTAAATTAATGGAGGAAGATATGGATGAATTAAAGGAATTTATGTTTCCTCTAGACGACAATCGACTGAAAGATTTTATGATGTTATCTACAGAAGACCAGTTAAATGCGATAAGTTTGGGTGCATTTATGTTAAAAGAAGGTAAAAATAGATATGCGAGTATGAAATCAGGTGAAAATCTTCAATTAATGCAGCAATTAAAGAATGAATATGAAGAAAAAATATTAAATAAAGATTTAAAAGTAAATAAATTAAGAGAAGAATTAAGAAAAGTAAAACTGGAACATTTAAAAGAAATCAGTGAAATGACTAATGAAATAACCGAAACAACAAAAGCAAAATATCAAAAGCACTGGAATGATAAATTTGAAGAATTAAATAGTCAATTAGAAGATACAAAAGATAGGATGCAAAATTTAATAGATACAAGAATATCTCAAAATAACTCTCATAATGAGAAAATATTACTAATGCAGAGACAATCTACAGTTGAAAAGGACGAAATAAGGAAAGTTTATGAGGAGAAATTGGATGAATTGCGTGGAAAAATGGAACAAATAGTGATGATGTCCTCAAATTCAACAAAAAAAGGTCAAGAAGGAGAAGATTGGACTTTTAATGAATTATTGCGTCTATTTCCCGAAGCGATGGTAGAAGATACACACGCTCAGGGTGGAAGAGGAGATTTTATAATAAGAGACAAGTATATTGGTATGGTGGATTCAAAGAAGTTCAAGGGAAATGTTCCAAAGCGTGATATTAAGAAATTTAAAGCAGACATGGAAAATAATGCGGAATATCAGTATGGAATACTTTGTGCTACAGATCATGGAATAGCAGCAAAAAGTGATTTATTATTAGAATTTGTATGTGGGAAACCAATAGTATATATCCATAATGCTCGAAATAATCCTCAAAAAATCCAAATGGCTTGTAATTTATGTAAATTAATATTGAAAAATATGGAATGTTTTGATGTAACAAAGGAAGAAAATCAATTAATTATTAAAGAAAAAACAAAGTCATTAGTCAAAATCAAAAAGAAGATGCTAAAGAAAGTCCAAGATTTTAGTGAGAGCATGATAGATTTGATGGATAATCAGTGGAATGAATTAGATGCGTTGTTAAAACAAATTAATGTAAAATATTAATATATATGTGGTATTTTTGTAAATATAAGGATGCTTTAGGAAAACCAAAAGAAGGCCTACATTCATATAGAGTATTTAATATATCGATTATTGATGTTTTACTTACAATATTATTAGCAAAATTTATTCAGTATTACATAATGGAGGATACAGAATTCGGTGTAATATTATTTGTATGCTTCATAGTAGGAATAATAATTCATAGAATATTCTGCGTTAAAACACAGATGGATAAATTATTATTTGGTTAATTATTTGCGTTTTTTTCTAGTATTTTTGTTTAAGAGAGATTTGTATAATTTTTCTAATTTTTTGTCGCTTAATTTTTCAATTTTTTTCTGCATATTTTTACCTTTATTTTTTTTGATAGTTTTTCTAATGGAATATTTGTATGTTTTTCCAGACTTATAAAATACTAGAATTCTTCTTATCATTTCTTTTTTTAATTTTTTATAATTAGAGCTTGTTTTTTTAAATGAAGATGGTAGTACTTGATTATCAATTTGTAGTTTTACACGAAAATTTTCAAGATCTTCAACAACTCTTTTTCCAAATTGGTCTGCTCTCCAGATTGTTTTGTCTGATTTTTCAATATCACTAAATCCATCTTTAATTTTATTTTTATTTGATGACATCTATATATTATATAAAAAAAAATATTTTTACATAATATATTATGTTTGCGTATGATTTCAGTTGTAAAATAGTATTAGTAGGAGAATGTTCTGTTGGTAAGACCGCTTTAACACAGCGATTAGTATATGACACCTATCAAGAGAAAATGAATGCTACAATAGGGGTAGATTATACTACAAAAATATTCAAAATGAATGATAGTAGTTTGATAAAATTACAAATGTGGGATACAGCAGGACAAGAAAATTTTATAAGTTTAATAAGAACATATTACAAAGATGTAGGTGGTGCTATTATAATGTATGATGTTTGTGATAAAAATACATTTAATAGGGTCCATTTTTGGTATAATGAATTGAAAAAAAATGCGTTGGAAGACTATCCAATACTAATAGTAGGAAATAAAATAGATGGAAATAGGGTCGTACATACATACGAAGCACAAGAGTTAGCAAAAAGTTTAAATTGTTTATATGCTGAAATGAGTGTAAAAACCGGAGAAAATACATTTTATGGCATAAAGAAATTTACAGAGCATTTATATAGTAAGAAGGAAGAATTAACAGCATTTACGGGAAGTGCTTTGGAAGAGTTTCGTTTAAATCTACGCAAAAGTCTTCCC
>Ga0181415_1000333_pt1 | contig 13460 bp, 9 predicted proteins | sample 38SPOviralmetaG_FD_130140 | JGI IMG/M metagenome (GOLD analysis project Ga0181415, IMG submission 130140) | Marine viral communities from the oligotrophic San Pedro Time Series (SPOT) site, San Pedro Channel, CA, USA - 38 SPOT_SRF_2012-12-11 | ecosystem: Environmental > Aquatic > Marine > Strait...
ACTTTTGTTATAGCGGCCGTCAATGTGGTTTTACCGTGGTCAATGTGTCCCATTGTACCAACGTTCACATGAGGCTTGCTACGGTCAAATTTTTCCTTTGACATATTTTCTCCTTTTTTTTAATCTAAACCTCTTCAGGTTTAAACTTCTACCTCTACTCCACGAATACTCGCAGTTATTTCTTTAGTTATGCTGTCTGGTACGTCCTCATAACTATCAAACTGCATCGTAAATGTTGCACGGCCTTGAGTTCGGGAACGCAAATCAGTTGCGTAACCAAACATTTCTGATAACGGTACTTTAGCATTGACGACCTTTGCTGATCCTCTTTGCTCCATTTCAGCTATCTTTCCTCTTCTTGAGGAAAGATCTCCGACAACATCTCCCATGAAATCTTCAGGTGTTACTACCTCTACTGTCATAACTGGTTCAAGTAATTTAACTCCAGCTTTTTTTGCACCATCTTTTAAAGCCATTGACCCGGCAATTTTGAATGCCATCTCAGAAGAGTCAACATCATGGTATGTTCCGTCTTTTAATGTTGCTCTAATGTTCACTAATGGATACCCAGCTAAAACACCAGTTTCCATTGCAGCTTCAACTCCTGCATTTACTGATGGAATGTATTCTTTTGGAATTCTTCCACTTTTAATTAAATCAACAAACTCATACCCATCATCAATTGGCTCTAACTCCATAATTACATGGCCATACTGTCCACGACCACCACTTTGTCTTATATATTTTGCTTCAACATCTGTTTTTTTCTTTAAAGCTTCTCTATAGGCAACTTGAGGTTTTCCAATATTTGCTTCAACTTTAAATTCTCTTTTTAATCTATCAACAAGTATGTCTAAATGTAATTCACCCATTCCAGAGATTATTGTTTGACCAGTTTCTTCATCTGATTGAACACGAAAAGTAGGATCTTCTTCAGCTAATTTTTGCAGTCCTTCTGACAGTTTTTCTTCATCAGCTTTAGATTTTGGCTCAATAGCAACAGATATTACTGGCTCTGGAAATGTCATTGATTCTAGTTGAATTAGTTGAGATGAGTCTGATAATGTATCTCCTGTTTTAGCATTTTTTAGACCAACACCTGCAACTATGTCTCCTGCACAAATGAAATCTATATCTTCTCTTGAATTAGAATGCATCCTAAGAATTCTTCCTAGTCTTTCTTCTTTTCCAGTAGTGGTATTAGTAACTTTGTCACCTTTATTGAGGGTTCCTGAATAAACTCTAAAATATGTAAGCTTTCCTACATGGGGATCGCTGACGACTTTAAATGCAAGTGCAGAGAATGGATCTTCATCACTATGAGTTCTTGAAAGTTCATTTTCCTCATCACCAGGCTTAAATCCTGTAACATCTTCAATATCAAGAGGTGAAGGTAAGTAGTCAACTACGGCATCTAACAAAAGTTGGACACCTTTATTTTTAAATGCACTACCAGCAAGTACTGGTACAAACATTCCTTCAAGAGTCCCTTTTCTGATAGCTTGCTTGATATCTTCAACAGTTAATTCTTCATCAGCAAAGTATTTTTCTAAAACATCATCATCTGCTTCAGCTACTACATCTAAAAGTTCTTGTCTTTTTAATTGAGCTTCTTCAAGCATATCTTCAGGAATATCGCCAACATCCCACTCTGAACCATCATCTTTAGACCATGTATGAGATTTCATCTCTACTAAATCAACAACTCCAACAAAATCAGCTTCAGAACCAATAGGTATATGCAGTACTGCAGGTTTTGCTTCTAATCTATCTATAATTGACTGAACATCGAAATCAAAATCAGCACCTGTTCTATCAAGTTTGTTGACAAAGCAAATTCTTGGAACATTGTACTTATCAGCCTGTCTCCAAACAGTTTCAGACTGTGGTTCTACACCTGCAACACCATCAAAAACTGCAACTGCTCCGTCAAGAACTCTTAAAGATCTTTCTACTTCTACAGTGAAGTCAACATGGCCAGGTGTGTCAATAATATTAATTGTATGTTTATTCCAACTACAAGTTGTTGCGGCTGAGGTGATTGTTATACCTCTCTCCTGTTCTTGTTCCATCCAGTCCATCACAGCTGCGCCGTCATGTACTTCGCCTATTTTGTAAGTTTTACCGGTGTAGTATAGGATACGTTCTGTAAGAGTTGTCTTACCAGCATCAATATGTGCCATGATTCCTATGTTTCTTAAATTATTTAGATCAACTTCTCTAGTCATTTATTACCACCTGTAATGAGCAAATGCCCTATTTGATTCAGCCATCTTGTGAACATCTTCTCTTTTCTTTACAGATGCTCCTGTTTTATTACTTGCGTCTAAAATTTCTCTACCAAGTCTTTCTGACATGGTTTTTTCTCCTCTTTTTCTTGAGGAATCTACCATCCAACGAATTGCTAATGTTGTACTTCTTCTCTGTGGAACCTCCATAGGTACTTGATAATTTGTGCCGCCAACTCTTCTAGATTTAGTTTCAATTTGCGGCCTTACGTTCTCAAATGCATCTTTAAGAGTGTTGAGAGGATCAGAGCCTGTTTGTTTTTCGACTAACTGCATAGCTGAGTAAACAATATTGCTAGCTAGATCTTTTTTACCGTCTAATAAAACTTGATTAATTAACTGTGAGACCAACAAACTGTTGTAAATCGGGTCAGGTTCTGGCTTTCTTTTTAATGACGGTCCTCTTCTCATTATATTTAACCTTTTTTACTTCCATATCTTGACCTGGCTTGTTTCCTATCTGTAACGCCAGCTGTATCCAAAGCTCCTCTAATTACTTTGTATCTAACACCAGGTAAGTCTTTTACTCGACCACCTCTGACTAAGACAATTGAGTGCTCTTGAAGATTATGGCCTTCTCCAGGTATATAAGCAGTAACCTCTGTGCCTGTAGACAATCTAACTCTGCAAACCTTACGTAAAGCCGAGTTAGGCTTCTTTGGAGTCACAGTGTAAACACGAGTACAAACACCTCTTCTCTGAGGTGACCCTTTTAGTCCGGGTGTCTTTTCTTTAGACACTTTAGACTTTCTACCTTTTCTGACCAACTGTTGCGTTGTAGGCATAGTTATTCCAATCTAAAATTTACTATTTTGGCTTACCGAAAAAGAAGTATATGACGAATTTAAACTTACAACAACCTTATTTTTATAAGTTTTTTATTCATCCTCCTCTTCATTTTCATCACCTAACATAGCTAGCCATTGTGCAGGATTCGGCAAAGCTTCGTCTTCTGAATCCTCAGAAGTTGATGCCATAAACCCTAGTTCAGCGACTTCAGGAGCATCAGGAAGAGAAGGCTCCATAGCTTGATATGCATTGGAACCAGTTCCAGCTGGAATCAAAGTACCAATTATAACATTCTCTTTAAGGCCAGAGAGAGAGTCGTTACTTCTCTTCATTGCAGCCTCAGTGAGTACTCTTGTAGTTTCTTGGAAAGATGCAGCTGACAACCATGAGTCTGTTGCAAGGCTAGCTTTTGTGATACCCATAAGCTCTGGTCTACCCTCAGCAGGTACTTTCCCGTCTTTGACTAATTCTTGATTAGTCTTTCTAAATAAAGTTGAATCAGCAAGCTCGTTTGGTAAGAAGTCTGAATTGTTTGACTTTACAATTCTTACTCTTCTCAACATTTGACGAACTATCATTTCAACATGCTTGTCATGAACCTCAACTCCTTGATCTCTATAAGTCTTTTGGACTTCATCAACCAAGTATTCTTGACAAGTTCTTACACCATTAATTTGTAAAACTTCTTTTGGATCTTTTGGACCTGTAGTTAAAGACTGACCAGCCTGCATTTCATCTCCTTGATTAACAAGAAGTGTTTGTCTTCTTAGTACTAACAACTCTGCTTCATCTTTTTCATTAGCTATCAATACATTTCTATTTCCCTCAGGAGTTACATCTATAGATTTAACTTTTCCTTGGATAGGTGAAAGCACTGCTTTTCCTTTTGGAGTCCTAGCCTCAAACAACTCTACGATTCTTGGTAATCCAGAAGTGATATCTAAACCTACAACTCCTCCTGTATGGAAAGTTCTCATTGTAAGCTGGGTTCCAGGTTCACCAATTGATTGAGCCGATATAATACCTACAGCTTCTCCTACTTCTACTGGTTTACCAGTTGCTAAGCTAAAACCGTAACATAGTGGATCCATTGATTCAGGATTAAGTGAATTGAATGGGGTAAGTACATTTACATCTTCGACACCAGATTTTGCTATTCCATCAAGAACTTCTGCATCAATATATGTGCCTTTAGATAATTTAGTACCATTATCCATTTCAACTACTTTTTTGTCTACTTTTATATCTTCAGACAAAACACGTCCGTATAAAGTTGAGTGGAGATATCTAGTTAATTTTCCATCTATTACAATTTTTTTATTTGTTCCTCTCCAGTCAATGTTTTCGTCACCCAAATCTTTTACAACAATCCCAGCAGCGACATCTACTAATCTTCTTGTTAGATAGCCAGAGTCAGCAGTTCTAAGAGCTGTGTCTGCAAGGCCTTTTCTCGCACCGTGAGTAGAAATAAAATACTCAAGAACAGACATACCCTCTCTAAAGTTACTTTTAATTGGGCTTTCAATAATATCACCTTTAGGGTTTGCAACTAAACCTCTCATTCCAGCTAATTGTCTAACTTGCATCATGTTTCCTCTGGCACCAGATTTGACCATCATATCAACAGGATTAAATTGTTCTGCTTCAAGTTCAGCACTCATTGCATATTGAACTTGATCTGTGGCTTCATTCCATATTTCGATAACCTTTTGTTTACGTTCAGATTCAGTAATAACGTCATCTTTAAAAAGTTTTTCTACTTTTTCTGCTTCAGCCTCATATTTTTCAAGTATTTGTTTTTTACTGGGAGGAGTCTTCACATCATTCATTGCTACAGTTAAACCTGCTTTTGCACCAAATGTGAATCCTACAGACTTCATTGAATCTAAAAAGACTCTGAGTTCTGCCTTATTATATCTCTCAATCACTTCAGAAATAATTTTTTTCATTTGTGGTTTTCTAACCGAAGCTTGGATATAAGGAAAATCTAAAGGCATAATTGAATTAAAGTGAAGCCTTCCAAGGGTTGTTTTCATTAATTGATTTCCATCAACTGGATCGTCAGTTAAAAGCTCAGAAAATCTTCCTTTTAATTCAGCATGCATGTCTGCACTTCCAGCTAAATCTCCAACCCTGACATTGATTGGCGTTTGAAGTCCTATGTGACCACTTTCATACGCTATTTGAGCTTCATTAAAATCAACAAAATTGAATTTAGCAGTTTCGAGCTCTTCGTGACACTCTGTAATGTAATAAAGGCCTATAACCATATCTTGGCTAGGAGATACAATTGGATTTCCTGAAGCAGGTGATAAAACATTGTTTGTTGAAAGCATTAGTACTCTTGCTTCAGCCTGAGCTTCTGCTGACAAAGGAACATGTACTGCCATCTGGTCGCCGTCAAAATCTGCGTTAAATGCTTCACAAACAAGAGGATGAACTTGTATTGCTTTTCCCTCCACAAGTATTGGCTCAAATGCCTGAATGCCTAACCTGTGTAAAGTAGGAGCTCTGTTAAGTAACACTGGGTGCTCTTCAATTACTTCAGCAAGTACATCCCATACTTGTGCTCTTGACCTCTCAACCATTCTTTTTGCTGATTTAATATTTTGGGCTAAACCTAGCTCAACAAGACGCTTCATTACAAATGGTTTAAACAACTCTAGTGCCATCATCTTTGGAAGGCCACATTGCTGAAGCTCTAAATGTGGGCCAACAACAATCACTGATCTTGCTGAATAATCAACTCTCTTACCTAGGAGATTTTGTCTGAATCGACCTTGTTTTCCTTTCAGCATATCAGACAGTGACTTAAGACCTCTGCCTCCAGCACCTGCAACAGCACGCCCTCTTCTACCATTGTCAAATAGAGCATCTACAGATTCTTGTAACATTCTCTTTTCATTACTTATGATTATGTCTGGTGCACCAAGTTCAATAAGTTTTTTTAATCTATTATTTCTATTAATTAATCTTCTATAAAGATCATTTAAGTCTGAAGTAGCAAATCTACCACCATCTAACTGAACCATTGGGCGTAGCTCCGGGGGAATGACAGGTACTACTTCTAAAATCATTGCCTCAGGTGGATTTTTTCCATCTGCAAATGGTTTAATAACCTTCATTCGCTGTATTGCTCTTTGACGTCTTTGTGCAGATTTAGAGTCTAAGTCTGTTTCTAATTTTTCCATTTCAGCTTTTAAGTCAACAAGCTGTACTAGCTCTCTTACTGCTTCTGCTCCCATACCGCCTGTGAAGTATTCATCATATTTATCAATCATTTCACGCCACAAAGTGTCGTTTTCAATTAATGTCTTAGGCTTAAGTGATTTAAGTGTAGAAAATGCCTCTTCGATTACTTTAATTTCAGCATCAGACTTAGCTTTTTTTTGTTTTATTTCTTTTTCGACTTCTTTTTTTCTAATCTGAATTTCTGGCTCAGGAATTTTTGCATTCTCCATTGCTTTAATTTCAGTATCCATTTGTTTAATTCTTTTTTGCTCCCACTCATCAAAATCTTCATTTACAATTTCAACTTCAGCAACAACAGCTTCTTCAAGTTCAGATAAATCTTTGGTTCTTTTTTTAGAATCAATTGAAACTACTAAGTAGGCTGCAAAATAAATTACTTTTTCTAATTCTTTTGGAGACATGTCGAGGAAGTAGCCTAGCCTGCTTGGAACTCCTTTGAAATACCAAATGTGTGTAACAGGTGCAGCAAGCTCAATATGACCCATTCGTTCTCTTCTAACTTCACGTCTAGTAACTTCTACTCCACATCTTTCACAAACAATACCTCTATAACGAATTCTTTTATACCTACCACATGAACACTCCCAGTCTTTAGTAGGTCCAAAGATTCTTTCATCAAAAAGACCATCTTTTTCTGGCTTTAGAGTTCGATAGTTTATTGTTTCAGGTTTTTTAACTTCGCCAAAAGACCAGCTTCTCATTTGATCGGAAGTTGCAAGACTAATACTTAATTCATCAAAAATTTTATCCATAATTTATACCTCAGCCTCATCTTGTTCAGGTCTGGTCATATCAATACCCAAGGTTTCAGCAGTCTTTACATACTCATCACTTATATCTTTCATCGAGATTTCTTCACCTGCTGATAATATTTCAACATTTAAACACAAACTTTGCATTTCTTTAAGAAGGACTTTAAAAGACTCTGGAATCCCTGGTTCAGGAATATTATCACCTTTAACTATTGATTCATACACTTTAACCCTTCCAACAGTGTCATCTGATTTAATAGTCAGCAACTCTTGCAAAGCATAGCTTGCTCCGTATGCTTCAAGGGCCCAAACTTCCATTTCTCCAAATCTTTGTCCACCAAACTGAGCTTTACCGCCTAAAGGCTGTTGGGTGATCATAGAATATGGTCCAGTTGATCTAGCATGGATTTTTTCATCAACTAAATGAATAAGTTTTAATATATATGTGTAACCTACAGTAATTTTTGAATCAAAAGATTCTCCTGTACGGCCATCATATAGAGTAGCTTTCCCATTTTCATCAACCATCAAATCTCCATCTCTATTAGGATTAACATTTCTTAGAATTTCATGTATTTCATCTTCATCAGCTCCATCAAAAACTGGTGTAGAGATTAAAGTTCCAGGTTTGGCTCCATTTGATGCCTTAGTTTGACCTTTGTATTCATTCCACCCTTGATCAGCAGCCCAACCAAGGTGGGTTTCAAGAATTTGGCCTAAGTTCATTCTACTTGGGACGCCTAATGGTGAAAGCATGATATCTAATGGAGTTCCATCTTCCATATAAGGCATGTCTTCAACTGAAAGAATTTTTGAAATAACTCCTTTGTTACCATGGCGGCCTGATAGTTTGTCTCCAACTTGAATTTTTCTTTGTATAGCCACATAAACTCTAACTTTTTGATTTACTCCAGGAGGTAAGTCCGCACCATCATCACGTTTCAAAATTTGTACATCAATTACTTTTCCTCTTTCACCATGAGGAACGCGCAATGAAGTATCTCTAACTTCCCTGGCTTTTTCTCCGAAAATAGCTCTTAATAGTCTTTCTTCAGGAGTTAATTCAGTCTCTCCTTTTGGAGTAACTTTTCCAACGAGATAATCACCTGGAGAAACTTCTGCTCCGATTCTTACTATTCCCATTTCATCTAAATCCATTAAAACTTCTTCAGCTACGTTAGGAATGTCTCTAGTTATTTCTTCCTCACCAAGCTTTGTATCACGTGCCTCTATTTCGTGCTCTGCAATATGAACAGAAGTTAAAACATCTTCTTTAACTAATCTTTCAGATATTACAATTGAGTCCTCAAAGTTGTATCCATCCCAAGGCATATATCCAACAAGTAAATTCTTTCCAAGCGCTAGCTCTCCACCTTGTGTGCTTGGACCGTCTGCTAAAACATCTCCTGGTTTTACTTTTGTTCCAACCTTAACTAATGGTTTTTGATTCCAACTTGTTGCTTGATTAGATCTTTTGAATTTCAAAACTTCAAATCTATATTTTTTATTAGTTCCCTCTTCTTTTACTGCAATTTCATCACCAGAAACTTCTTCAACAGTACCTGCCACATTTGAAATTAAAGCTTCTCCTGAATCACGAGCTACATTTTCTTCCATACCAGTACCTACATAAGGCGCTTCAGTTCTTACTAATGGAACAGCTTGTCTCTGCATATTAGAACCCATCAAAGCTCTGTTTGCATCATCGTGTTCAAGGAAAGGAATTAAAGCTGTAGTAACAGAACAAATTTGTTTTGGACTAACATCCATAAAATCTATTTCTTTGTCAGATACAAATGCTACTTCTCCACCATTCTGTCTTGATAGAACTCTTTTATTCTGGAATGTTCCGTCATCTTTAAGAGGTGCATTTGCTTGAGCAATTGTATAATTATCTTCCTCAGCAGCGGTCAAGTAAACTGCTTTATTTGTTTTAACAACTCCATTTTCAACCTTCCAATAAGGAGTCTCAATAAAGCCAAATTTGTTTACTCTTCCATATGTAGCAAGAGTACCAATAAGTCCGATGTTAGGACCCTCGGGTGTCTCAATAGGACACATTCTTCCGTAGTGAGAAGGATGAACATCTCTAACTTCGAAGCCTGCTCTTTCTCTTGAAAGACCTCCTGGACCCAATGCTGACAATCTTCTTCTGTGAGTTAGACCAGCAATAGGATTCGGTTGATCCATAAACTGACTTAATTGGCTTGTTCCAAAAAATTCTTTAAGAGATGCTTGAATTGGTCGAATGTTAATTAATGATTGTGGTGTTATTGCCTCTGGTTCTTGAGTGGTCATTCTTTCTCTTACTACTCTCTCTAGCCTACTAAGTCCAACTCTGACTTGGTTTTGTACTAATTCACCGACAGTTCTAATTCTTCTATTTCCAAAATGATCAATATCATCTAACCGAACAGCTATCTCTTTGCCTTTATTGTTAATAAAACTTTCTTCACCAGCATGAAGAGCAATAACATATTTGATAGAGTCAATCATATCTTCTATTCTTAACATTCCATCATCTTCAGTTGTATAAGACTCAGCATCTTTTTCGCCGTATTGTCTACCTAATTTTTGTTCTACTTTATATCTTCCAACTTTGGTTAAATCATATCTTTTAGGAGTGTAAAACATTTGCTTTACCAAATTTCTTGCAGACTCTACTGTTGCAGGTTCTCCTGGTCTTAGTTTTCTATATAAATCAATTAGAGCTGCTTCTCTTGTTGTGTCTGGATCTCTTTCAATGGTATTCCTTACGGATGGATAGTCTCCAAGTAGCTCTATAGCTTCTTCTTTAGTTTCGATAACATCTAATGCCATTAAAAAGCCCGTAATATGTTGTCTTCTTTTTCTATCAACTCTTACACCTAGGGTGTCTCTTTTATCTGTATCAAACTCTAACCATGCGCCTCTACCGGGAATCATTTTCCCAATAAAGACTTCCTTATCAGATGTTTTATCAATTTCCTGTGAAAAGTAAACGCCTGGAGACCTAACAAGCTGGCTGACAATCACTCTTTCTGTTCCATTAATGATAAACGTGCCAGTGTCAGACATAATAGGAAAATCACCAAGAAAAACTGTCTGTTGTTTTATCTGACCAGTTTCACGATCTAAAAATTGTGCGGTTACATAAAGTGGCTTAGAATAGGTAGAATCTGTAATTTTACAATCTTCAAGAGTTTTTAATGGTTCTTCAAAGTAGTGATTAAGAAACTCTAACGAAAATCTTCCCGAAAAATCTTCAATAGGAGAAATTTCATCTAATATTTCTTTTAGACCCTCTTCAATAAACCATTTAAAAGAATCTTTTTGTATAATTAATAAATCTGGAATATCTAGAACTTTAGGAATTTTTGCAAACGAAAGTCTAGAATTCTGAACAGCGGACAACAAGCCTCCTCAAAAATTAAATAACAGCTACCCGAAAGATAGAGTATATTAGTACTTATTATTTAAGCAAACAAATAATTAGTAAATTATTTGAGTTCTACAGTTGCGCCAGCGCCCTCTAAAGCTTCTTTTGCTTTATCAGCATCTTCTTTGGAAGCACCAGTTAAAATGTCTGATGGAGCTCCATCAACAAGTTCTTTTGCTTCTTTTAGCCCAAGACTTGTTAGCCCTCTAACTTCTTTAATGACTTGAATCTTTTGTGATCCAGCATCTGCAAGAACTACATCAAATGAATCTTTTTCAGCAGCACCAGCGTCATCTCCTCCGCCAGCTGGAGCAGCAGCTACAGCTACAGGAGCAGCAGCAGTTACGTCGAATTTTTCTTCAAACGCATCTAAAAACTCTTTTAACTCCAAAACAGTCATTTCTTCAAAGACACTAAGCAACTCATCAGTTGTCATTTTTGCCATTTCTTATTCCTCCTCTTTTTTAACTTCTTCAGAAGCTACTTCTTCTTCATTTGAATTAGTTGCTTCAGAAACTTGTTCTCCGCTTGCTTTTTTATCAACCAAAGCATTAAGAGCATATCCAGCTTTATTTAGTACAGCTTTTGCACCTGCTGCAACTTTAACTAATGGAGCATTGAATCCACCAGCGATCTTTGCTAAGAGTACATCTCTAGGTTCGATCTCAGCCAAAACATTTATTTGATCAAGAGTTAGTGGTTCGGAATCCATCAAACCACCTTTTACAACAAAAGCTTCATTATCTTTAGAGAACTCTTTTAGAACTTTTGCAGCTTCAACTGGGTCAGATTCAATTACTGCAATACCAGTTGGTCCAGCAAAAAATTCATTCAAAGAATCTAACCCAATATTTTCGGCTGCTCGTTTTGCCAGTGACATTTTTACAACGTTGAAAGATGCCCCTGCATTCTTTAGTTCTCTTCTGAGTTTTGTTTGCTGTGTAACAGTCAATCCTCTATATTCTGCAAGTACTAAGGCATTTGCAGACTTAAATAATTCTTCCAAGTCTTTTACTACTTTGACTTTATCTTCTCTAACCATAAAAAAAATCCTCATACACCAAGGACCTATAAGTTTTACCTGCGCTAGATTTACAAATATTAACTAACGGTCTTTGGTTTTAATTGTCAAATTTAAATATAAACCATATACAAAAATAAACGAAATTTATTTATATGTTTATATCGACGCTGATCGATGGTCCCATAGTAGAAGACATATGAACAGTCTTTATAAATTCACCTTTTGATGATGATGGCTTAGATTTATTTAGTACAGCAATTACCTCATCTAAGTTCTCTGCCAACTTTGCTTCATCAAAAGAGACTTTTCCAATTGATAAGTGTACATTTCCTAACTTATCGTTTTTTATCTCTACTTTTCCTTTTTTAAAATCTTCAACTGCTTTACCTACATTTGGCGTTACAGTTCCAGTCTTTGGATTAGGCATCAAGCCTTGAGGTCCCAGAATCTTTCCTAATTGCCCAACCTCAGCCATCATTTCAGGGGTTGATATGACAATATCTGCATCTAGTTTTTCTTCTGATGCAACTTTAGTAGCTAACTCTTTTCCTCCAACTATCTCAGCACCGGCTGACTCTGCTTCAGTTAGTGCCTCTCCTCCTGCAAAAACTGCAATTTTAACATCCTTACCATTACCATTTGGTAGAGATACAGTTGTTCTTATATTTTGTTCTGCATCTTTAGTGTCTATACCTAATGCGAAAGCTATATCTACTGATTCATCAAAATTAGCTGGTGCATTATTTTTGCACAAGCTGATTGCAGCAGATTTAGATTGTTTTACAGCAGGTATTGCTTCTTTTGCTGATAAATACTTTTTTCCTATTTTCTTCATATTTCCTCCTTTGGTTCAAACGGCTTTTGGCCTCCCAAATATTAATTTAGCTAATTTTCTACAGTTACTCCCATAGACCTAGCTGTTCCCGCAATTATTGAAATTGCAGCATCTATATCGTTAGCATTTAAATCTTCCATTTTTACTTCAGCAATGTTTTTCAATTGGTCTCTAGTAATTGAAGCTACTTTTTCTTTATGAGGTTCAGCAGATCCAGATGAAATACCTATAGCTTTCTTTATCAAATATGAAGCTGGAGCAGTTTTTGTTACAAATGTAAATGAGTTATCTTCATAAATTGTAATTTCAACTGGAACAGTTTCTCCTTGCCTGCTTGCAGTATCATTATTGAAAGCTTGAACAAAGTCCATTATGTTGACTCCATACTGACCTAATGCTGATCCAACCGGAGGTGCGGGAGTAGCTCCCCCTCCAGGTATTTGGAGTTTTAATAATGCTTTTACGGGTTTTGCCATCGTTATTCCTTAATTTTTTACTATATCTGTGAAACCCAATTCAACTGGAGTTTCTCGTCCAAATATATTAACTAAAACTGTAACTTTTGATTGATCCAAATTAATTTCTTCAATAATGCCATTAAAGTCGGCGAATGGTCCATTAGTAACCCTGACAGTTTCTCCAACTTCAAAATCTGGTTTAAATTTAGGTGATTCTTTTTTAACTTCTTCAACTTCATTAGATCCGAGAATTCTCTCAATTTCTCTTCTAGACAAAGATATTGGCATTTTACCTGAACCAACAAATCCAATAATGGAAGGAGTATTTCTAATTTCATACCATGTAGTATCGTCAAGATCCATTCTCACTAGTACATACCCGGGAAATGTCTTTTTTTCTAAATTTACTTTTTTACCATTTCTGATTTCAACAACTTCGTCAGTAGGAATCACAACATCATAAACTTTATCTTCTAGGTGAAGGTTTTTAATTCTAGTTAATATATTAGTTTTTACTTTTTTTTCATGACCAGATTGAGCATTAAGAACAAACCACTCTCCAGGAAGGTCATATGGATGAGTAGCTAAAACTGGTTCAGCAATTTCAGTTTCTTCAGCTGTTTGCGATTCTTCAGTTGTAGCAG
>Ga0181415_1000335_pt1 | contig 13415 bp, 19 predicted proteins | sample 38SPOviralmetaG_FD_130140 | JGI IMG/M metagenome (GOLD analysis project Ga0181415, IMG submission 130140) | Marine viral communities from the oligotrophic San Pedro Time Series (SPOT) site, San Pedro Channel, CA, USA - 38 SPOT_SRF_2012-12-11 | ecosystem: Environmental > Aquatic > Marine > Strait...
CAGGCGGTGGGCCCAAACCTTTTTCACCAACGGTTTGACATGTGCAGACGCCTACCAATCCTTACCGGAATCCTTGCCAGTCCTGCAAAAATGCTTGGTGGTTTTGGTTTGGTCAGGCGGTGGCTTACCATTCTTTACCATGACTCCGATCTGGCTCTGATCCTGCTTCCCGCCACCTTTACCAATCATTACCGCCGCGAGCAAAGGACTCACAATTGATCTGGGTGTAGTGGCGAGCGTGGTGGTGTGGGCCAGCGTGGCTAGAGTTATGTAGGGTTAGAATGGTGGTGAACCATCAGAAGTGGCAGGCACCATGACGGTCGGTGTCGAAAAGATCATTCAGAAAAAATTTTCTTCGGTCGGCAGTCAAATAAATGTCTATGGTGGTAAAACTGGTAGGGCAATGATAAAATACCCCCTATATAAAAAAAATAACAGCAGGAAAAACAGCCTGCTGTACCCAGATCTGTAAATACCCATATGCTACGCTTACTGGGATGGATCATAAGGCCCCTTTTCCTGGTGACCATGTTGCCCATATGCGGCCTCATAGCTGTCATGGACTACAACAACGGCAAGGGATTCATGCACAACCTACGTGAGATCATGGGTGAATCCGCTACCTCAGATCCAAAAAATTTACACACAAAAAAATAAATACTCACATTATGAGAATCACAGCACTACTATCATTACTATTCATTTGGGCATGTGGCACCACAGCCGAAGCCGGTCATTCGCAGAACAACGGTTCATGCATAGACGACCTAGTTCACTACCAGAACATGGAAGGCAAACGTGGAGATGCTCCGCTGTTTGAACAGAGCCAGCAGTGGCGAGCCAAGGCAGTGGAACAGAACGTGCAACGCAACGTGGAGAAATGCGAGGAGTACCTGGAAGAGGCACTGCGTATGATCCGCAAGACCGACGGCGAGTACCCGACCGAATAGCCATTAAATAAGCAGTATGCTGATACGCACTGCCCTTATACTACTAGCCATGACTGTGTGTGCAGTGGCGTTCCACGAACACACCTTCGCAGTGTTTGAACTGCGTGAACTCCTGCTGGAGAGGACCCTGAACCTGTGGGAACTGATGGAGCAGTTGGAGTACGTGACCCAGGCGCAACGTGATGTTGTGTACTCAGACATAGCCAAGATACAGGCAGAGATCAACCGGATCATAGCCGAACTAATACGACTAGATAAACTGCAACATTAACGGCATATATATTTGTATGGGATCTTTTTATTTTTGGATCATTGTGATAGCGATCAGCGTCTGGTTGGGCATCTACGTATGGTAGTGGAGATCATCATTGTCACCTACTACCTGATAGCCATACCCGTGGGCATATGGAGTCTGCGATGAAACGGTGCGAGTGTTGTCGGTGCCACTGTGAGCGATGCAGATGTGCATACTGCCTGTGCGACGACTGTGGAGAGACACGTGATTGACCTAGTGATGAACATACTGCTGGCGATACTGATCACACTGGCGCTGTTGTGCCTGGTGCAGATGGGCATCAACTTCTGGCAGTTGGGATGGTACTGATGGACCTGGTGTGGATCATGGCAGGCATATTCATTTCGGCGATAGCAATAGCCCTGATACTGGGCCGGATGCACGGGACCTTGATCATATGAAGACCATCATTCTCATAGTGCTTTTCTTCACACTGCCCGGTGTCATAATGGGTGTGGTCAGCAGTTACAGGGCGGGTCAGAAACCCCACGAGGACCTGTACCGGTGGTTGCAAAAATTTACACGCAGGAAAAAATAACGGTAGCACAACCATCTCGGATATCATATAATTACAGATGTAACGATTACGTGGCATGTACAGGATCTGTGAAGCGAGAGGGGATCGGGTCCTGACGCCATCGTTATAACAGCACAAAACCCGTTCTCACCACTCCGCCATTATGTGATGTTTAAATAATGCTGATGTGGTACGAGACCAACAAATATCCCAGACCCCACGAACTGTCCGACAGTGCCCTCAACTATCTGGTGGCACCAAGGAACGTGGCCTGGGTCAGCACAGTGGACGAGCAGGGACGTGCCAACCTGGCGCCATTCTCATATTTCATGGCCCTGTCCTCACCGATAGGCCGAGAACCCTGCCCAGAGCTGGTGATGATATCGTGCGTGAAGCACTGTGCCGCCCACACACTGCGTAACATCCAACAAAGCGGACAGCTGGTGATAAACGGCGTGGACGACAGCATCAAGGACAGCATGTACGAGTCAGGTGCGGACATGGAGCCATCAGAGACAGAATTCGAGGACCTAAGGGTCACAGCCGCTGACAGCCGACTGGTCAAACCTCCACGTGTGCTGGAGAGCCAGTGGAGCCTGGAGTGTGAACTGGTAGAGACACGAGAGTACGACGGCGGCACAACCATGGTGGTGGCAAAGGTCCTGGGCACACACATCAAGGATGAACTGTGTTCGCCACGTGGCATCAAGGTGCATAACCACCTACACGGCCCGTCCCTCAGGGAACGAGATCCCAACAGGCCCGCGGAGCCGAAGATCGACGGCGTCGAGATGCCGAACAGGTCAACACAAAGGAACGTGGAGCTGTTGAAGGCCCTGGGAGAAAAACAGTACAAGCTACCAGAGACCAAGTCGTCAGCGAGATGGATAAGGAACAGAAGTGGACTGGCGTGGTTGGAACTGGACATGGAGGTGCCCCACCTGGACATCATCAGGGAGTGGGAAGGCGTCAAGCACAGGGCAACACAGTGGGACAGAGGAGATGCATGGCACGGCATGGAGACCCATGGCTGGAAAAGCCTGACACTGCACGGCCTTTCAGCGGATAGCCACGAGAGGCAACCCTCCGGTGCGTCCATGAACAAGTGGACAGAGATAGCAGAGCAGTGTCCTATAACCAAACGCTTCCTCGAGTCCAATTTCGACATATCCAGTTCCAGTGGAGCAATAAGATTCCTGCTTCTTGAACCGGGAGGCTATATAGTGCCGCACCGTGACCAAATGGACGCAGGTCTCAAATTCTGTAACATAGGAATAGATGTGCCAGAAGGAACAAACTTCTACATGGAAAACTACGGCAACATGCCCTACAAGTCAGGTTCGTGCCTGATATGGGACCACAGCATCAAGCACTGGGTGGTCAACGACAGCAACAGGCCGCGACTGCACATGACCGTGATAGCTCATGTTAGCGATGATGTGCTGGTGAAATCATACAACAAATACAAGAACAGTTGACCTGGCAGTGGTAGTGGTGTTTAAATACACACATGATAGTAAGCCACAGGCACAAACTGGTATTCACCCATATACCCAAGAACGCCGGCACCAGCATAAAGAGTTGGTTACGCCAACACGTGGAGGACGCACAGGAGATACCAGGTGTAGACAAGCATCACACTCCGCACCACCTTACCGACACTGTGTACGGAACGGACTACAAGCTGTTCGCTGTTGTACGCAATCCCTACGATAGACTGTTAAGCCTGTACAACTTCCATGTGGAGAGATACGAAGCCTACACAAGGCCCAAGAGCAAACTCAATCACAAAAGTCTGTATCACGACAAACTTGCAGAGCTACGCAAGGGTTTCACCAATTGGATAACTGAACCATACCCCATCGCTGACAAGCAGGCCAAGTGGTACGACTATCGTTGGTGTCCACAGGCCATGTGGTGTACCCCAGACACACACATTCTGAAGTTTGAGACTCTGGCACAGGACTTCCAATGGGTACAGAAGCTTGTGGGAGTGCAGGCGCCACTTGAAACACTGAACACAACCAGCACCGACAACGATCACACCACATCAGCCAATCGTGTGTTGTTGGCACCGCACAGGCCACTAATACAGTCGCACCTCATGGTGGACTTCCTGCGTTTTGGTTATGCACCCGACTTCAACCGGAGTGGTAAAATAGGTGGTTGACCTATAGGGCCTAATAGTGTAATATTACTCTATATGCCACTTACACCAATAGTAATTGAACAGACATCCAAAGGTGAAAGAAGCTACGACATTTTCAGTAGGCTTCTGAAGGATAGAATCATTATGTTGGAAGGACCGATAGAAGAACACACTGCATCTGTGCTGTGTGCTCAACTGTTATTCTTGGAATCACAAGATGCCTCGAAGGATATCACACTGTATATCAATTCGCCAGGTGGACTGGTAACGGCAGGCATGGCAATATACGATACCATGCAGTATGTCAGATCGGACATACAGACCATAGTGGTGGGCCAGGCATGTTCCATGGGCTCACTCCTAGCTAGTGCCGGGACAAAGGGTAAAAGATATATGTTGCCTCACGCAAGGCACATGATACACCAACCGTTAGGCGGTGCCAGTGGTCAGGCCACTGACGTAGAGATCAGGGCAAACGAATTACTGAGATGGAAGAAAGAGCTTACCGAAATTTATGAGAAGACAACAGGACAACCTTTGCAAAAGCTAAAGGACGACATGGAGAGAGATAAGTTCATGAATGCGGAAGAAGCCGTTGCATATGGACTAGTCGACAAGATAGTAACAACCAGAAACGAAGACGACAAGGAGTAATATGACAGACTCAGAAGAGAAACAAAGAGCACTAGACGCCTCAATGGAAAATGAAAGTCAAGAATCACAAACAAATTATGGTCCGATGGTGCAAATATCTTTGAAAGAATATGACAAGATGAAGGAGAGATCCAAATACATCACGGACAGAGACCTGATTGGTTGTATTGACAAGATAGAAGAACTTGTAAGGGCGTTGAGAAAGCACATAGTCAGAACTGATTTAGATAATTAATGGCAAAGGACAAGTCAAAATCAAAAAAGCCATACGCAAAAGTTAGACTGGTTCCTGAGGATGCCAAGATGAAGGATCATGGCTTCTACTACTACGCCATGAAGCCGTTGAAAGGTGAGAAGAAAAATCAAAAATTGAGACTGCGTAAGTTCGATCCCATTACACAGAAACACATCTGGTGGGTTGAAAAGAAACTACCACCACATTCGAAATAATTACCACACATTGTCGGCTAGTAAATATTGCGATAATAGTTTATAATTGAATTATGGAATTAGCAATTTGCTTTTTAGTTGGCATCATCGGTGGACTGGTGTCCGGCGTGTTGCCCGGCGTGGGAGGCCTTGTCATGATGACGATAGCTTTTCCTTGGCTAATGACTCTTGATCCTGTAAACATCCTGGTGTTCTACGTAGTGCTGGTTAGTGTTGATCAGTTCTTTAACGGAATCACAGCCATTGTCTTTGGCATACCCGGAAGTAGCAGTAGTGTTCCTACCATGATAGAAGGACATCGCTTATTCAGAAGTGGTCAGGGTGGCCCGGCAATCATGTACAGCGCCATAGGTAGTTGGTTCTCAAGCCTGTTTGGAGTACTGCTTATGATAGTCATGTTGCCCATCCTTTGGTCTCTTTACGGATTGTGGAGCACCACTTCACAGATACTCATGTTTAGTTTTGCCGTGTTTGTGATACTAATGGTGTCCCGAAACAAAATTTTTATTAACCTGTTGCTGTTTGGCATAGGAAGTGTGTTGGCCCATGTTGGATTCAACGATTCGACCTATACCGAGTTTGGCACGTTTGGATTAGACATATTGTATTCAGGAATTCCCATACTGCCTGTAATGGCCATGTGCTTTGTTTTACCAATGCTTTTGCGTAAGAGCATAGGCACATTTCAATTTCCTGGAGTGTCTCTGTCCGGCTACCTACAAAGCCTTAAGAAAATCAAACAATACACAGGCACCCTGATGCGTAGCAGTCTGTTGGGATCGATTGGCGGTTTCGTTCCCGGACTTACCTATGGATTTAGTAGCATCCTTGCCTACACAACCGAGAGGTGGCTAAGACGTAACAAAAAAGTTTACAAGCCCGGCGACATGAATTGTTTAATAGCGGCCGAGAGTGCCAACAACGCTGGTGCATTTACACAACTCATACCACTCCTGTTCCTGGGCATACCGATCACTGCTAGTGAGGTCATGATATATCATGTTCTTGAAGCAAGGAACTTGCCTGTTTCGATTGAGTGGTTCAGTCAAACTTTCAGCACTGTGGTGTGGTTCTTTGTGGCGAGCTCAACAGTGGGACTAATACTATCTGCCAAGTATGTCAATATTATCAAAATTATTAACGGCATTAAAATATCATATGTGTACATCGGTATTATGATATTCCTAATGTTTACAATCTATTACACAGGACAACAACACTATGCAGGTATTGATCATGTGCTGATAGCAGTGGGCCTTTTCCCCATAGGATTGTTGATACGTAAGACAGATCCAACGCCATTGGTAATAGGATATCTACTGCACGAACCTTTGCTTGACGGGTGGATCAGAATGGTTGACCTTTATTTTTAATTCTAATAAAATAAAATAGTTTACTAAAAATACAAGGAGAATCGTTAATGAAGAAGATAATACTAACACTATTAATCACACTTTTTACTTGTAGTGCCTACGCTGAAAAAATAAATGTAATGAAATACAGCAGGCCAGGAGGCCTCAGTGATAGGATGTCACAATTAATTGTCGAGGCTCTAGGAGATAGATTTGGAGAAATGATCACAGTCAAAAACTGTGTAGAAGCCAAAAAAGTCTTTGAAAACTCCCCTGACCCTGTTGTCACAGCATGGTCAACCGAATATCAATACGGTGGGAAGAAGTGTACACTAGACGACAAGTTTGTACTCGGAACATTTGTAAAGAGTCCTTATCACTTGGTATACTTCGACGGCAACACTGTTGCGTCCGATATCAATCATTTACTGAAAGGCAAAGACATTAAAATAGGTGTATGGGATAGTGCGTTCTGGAGTGCGGCCCAGGCCAAATTTTTTAAAGACCTTAATATAAACATCAAAGTAATCAGATACAAAAGTAAACCTTTTAGAACAGCATTACCGAGTGGTGAGATTGACTACAAGCTAGTTTCTTTCCCAGGAGATAATCCAGTGATAGCTGTACTAGGTGAAAACCAGTATGGTGCCAGGACCGGTGATGAATTATTGCCAGGGCACGTTTTCGCTGACATAGGATACAGTTATCTCATTGCAGGTAACTTTGACTTTGATTACACGATAGTCTTTGAAAGCGATGCATGGCTGAAAAGGACAAAAGACAAGACCTACACACCATGGATGCTTGGAGAAGCTAAAGACGAGCAAATAAACAGAGCTTATCAAATGCTTAACGAAGTGGGCAAAGCATCTGAATAGGAAGTAATGTGTGGATACTATTTCTCAAACAATGCTCGTTTAGAGAACACCAACAATCTTAAAAGGCGAGGCCCGGACGAATGGAATGAAAGTTTCATACCGGGCCTAGGCCACTTCGGTTCAGCAAGGCTGACCACAATTGGACAATCAACAAAACAACCTGTTGTAAAAGACAAGGGCGTTTTACTTTTCAATGGAGCAGTTTACAACGACGTCACTACCAACGACACAAAATGGATAAGTGATAATCTGACCGACAGTATGGAGGACAATATCGACTTGGTAAGAAGTCTCGAAGGCGAATATAGTTTAGCATGGATCACAGAGAAGCACATATTGTTTTGTACCGATGTGTTTAGGATGAGGCCACTTTATTATTATTACAACGACAAAGACATATGTATTGCCAGCCTATCAGATTGCATAAGGCAAAAATATAAAAAATTTTACAGGTGCCGAGCAAACACCATTTACATCTATGACAGGACATCTAAAAAAATTCAAACTGTAACAAACAAAACTTTCGATCTAGAACAAACAGTTAACAACTATGACAAAGTATGGGAAGAGTGGGAATCCGCAGTCAAGTGTAGGTACTCCGGACAGGCAAGTATTTTAATGAGCAGTGGCTACGACAGTGGCATGATTGCCTGCACTGCAAATAAGTTCTATACTGATTTAGATTGTTACTATACATACAACGAGCAAGAAGACAACAGCATAATTGACAAAAGAAAAAAAATACACGGTATCACAATAATAAATTTAGCTCACAATCACGGCTTCGATGATATGCACAGACAGTTATATGACACAACACAGGATAACAATCAACTTCTAGAAAATAAATTTATGAACGCCGGAGATACAGAAATTTACAAAAAGCACATGATACCAAAAAATAAAAGGATCATTATTGGAGGGGACGGCGGCGATGATATCTATAGTGACTACGGCCTACGTGGATTACGCCTAAGAAAGCACAGCAGATTTGGCGGATATTTCCCAATAGATCTTTCGACTGTCTGGCCTTGGCATGAAAACAATGTGTTTGAACATTTTCACGGACGTACCGAAATTGTAGGTGGCCACAACGGCATAGAATACAGGTGTCCATTCATGAGCAATAGTCTTATACAAGCATGGCTTAATACTACTCATGAATTAAAAAATAAAAGACACAAAGGATGGATGGCACAGTACATGGATGATCATTCATATCCTTATGCAAATCTGGACAGGCTAGGTCCCACTAAAAAAGCAGGGGCATGGCATCAGTTAGATGGATAGGCTTTTTGCCAGCACGTAAATATTACTGATGTCTAACAATCCTTTTTATTATAAAGTCTTAGATAAAATTTTTTATAGTGACTTACGTGCATTGGAATATATTTCTAGCAAACTAAAAAATGATAAGCCATTAATAAACAAGCCAAACACTGGCCTTGAAGCAGACTTCCCACATTACCTAGCCAATAAAGGTGCTCTGGAATTTAATCTGAATCTAGGAGTGATGCATCAAGACTGGACTAACGAACCACAACACGATATTGAATATTACCGTGAGCAGACTTGCAGAGCTTTAGAAAGCAAGTATGACAAGATAGTCCTTGGGTATTCCGGCGGAACAGATTCTGAGACCATATTAGAAACTTTCAAGAAGATAGGCACGAGAAATATTCATCTGTTAAATGGAATGAACGCAGAGTCACACGTTTTTTCCAAAACAAGAACAGAGCTAAATGCAGACCTAGCCAAGAGAGTGCAAAAGAAACATCGGAAAGACATAGACAATCTCGGATGGCAAGTAGATATAGGAAAGGTCTGGAACACCACTAACGAAAAACAATACGAAGACATGATCACCGATTATAAAATAGGACATTGGTCAGGTGACTATAAAAATGTAAATGGTTGGCACCAAGATAGTGGTAAGGTACGCCTTACCAAAACTAAAACTAGTAACACTGCTTTTGTGTTAGGTCAGGAAAAGCCTGAAATCTTGATAGAAAATGATTGGTGGGTATACAAACTACTTCACCAAGTTTGGGATCTACCATTAGCCGCAATGGATCCCAATTCCGAAGTTGTATATTTTTGGGTAAACGATTTTGAGCCTAATTTAATCAAAAAACTATCACACCTCAAAGCTAAGGAAATGGATAAAATTTTTTGTGAATTAAAAATAAAACCAACGCCAGAGAATTGCTATCAGCTCTGCTCTACTTTACATGCTAGTAAGTACTACGACAGGGTAACAAAGGCCATGGGCTTTAAGGCAATTAGTCCATTACTGCAAAGCTCGTCAACCAAAATAGGAGGTGAGTGGTTCAAACTAGATGCAAAAACACAACTAGAATCACAGAAGAAACACAGTCAGCAAACCTTAAACAAAAATAAGATTGCCAACGATTATTTTGATCAAGAGATTGTGAAAAAAGTTGATAGCAGATTTATTAATAAAAATAAAAGGACCTTTATTCCTATCTGGGGTAGGTCCATAAAGATACGTCCGGTGTCCGAGGCTCTTGGGAAAATTATTTCAGATAAGGATACACGCTAATGTTTATAACCAATCCCGAATATGATTTTTGGCCATGGACTTGGATACACGATGGCAGAGAATGTAGTTCTTTAAACGATCTACAGGCCGCATGGAAGTCCATAGATCCTCGCACAGACTCTATATTCGATCCAAAAAAACATAATCACGCAAACGGGTATGGTGATAAATTCACAACTAAAATTTCCGATAACATAGAGTGTGTGTCACATCATGCCGATATAAGCAATAAGATAGCACTCGAGGACTACAAAGATTTTGCCATAAAGAAGTTTGATAAGCAGATGCAGAACATAGTCAACAGACACAAGAAGGTTGTGGTCGGACTCAGTGGAGGAATAGACAGCACGTTGACACTGGCCTGGCTTGTGAAAAACAAAGTAGACTTTGAAAGTTTCGTTGGCAGAGGAGACCCATGGAGAGGGTCTATAAACAACATGTTAGAATCGAACGCAATAGAGATGGCCAAACTACTAGGAATTAAAAATCACGTAATTGATTTCAACCATCCTCAATTTGACAAGCATGACATGGTGCGTCAATACCTCTTGGCCGACAAATACGATTATCCATGCATCAGTTACGTAACACAGCCACCAGGAAGTTTGTACTTGTTGGATCTTCCGTTTGATGGTCAAATAGTTGCCCCGGTCGGCATCGATGACCTGTTATTACACAGAGTTAGCAGTTGGGCAAGGTTCATACCTGACCATATGCTAAAGACATTAAAGACTTACAGCCTGCCGGCAGATCGGATAACAGACTACGGTTACCAGATAGGCGGATACTCATTGAAATGGCCAGAACCTATGGACCCATCGTTGGGACGACAAGGGTTCCACAGATGGGCGGATGACCTACTATTCCAGATGGCCAAGGATTGGATCTGTTCACCGGCCACTTCACAGGAATGGTTCGAGGCGTGGTTGAGGATCGACAACACGAGTTGCGATGTGGATCAATTGCGGGACCTGATGGGTGTTGGATGGTTGAAAAGACAGATTATAGAGTGGACCGGAAAAGATTTTACATCTCTGATCAAATCCAGTACCTGCACAGAAAATTACTACACCCCTAACCAAACCAACAGAGAATATGTGTTGCAAGAATGTAAAAAGAATCAAGATCTATATCGTGAAGTAAAAAATGTTTCACAACAGCTATATTGGAAGAGCACCATTGATGTAATCAAAATGTGGAATAAAGTTAGCCCTGAGGTAGCCCACGCGATCCACGTTTTAAACTGGTTGCGTAAACATAGATAAATTATAATATGTCTGATAAAAAATTTGTTAGCACAATCGCAAAGTTACCAAAAGGCCACGACCTAGCTGTGGAACATGAATGTTTCGATTATCCAAGTTGGAGTGATTACCTCGAAACAAAAAACACTTCATACCATTTTGATAAATGGCGGGACGACACCGACAACGACTTCATACAAACTAATCTATCGTTCAGATGGAAAACAGATATCACAAAAGAAATTTTTCCATTCGTGAGAGAAGTATCTAGGAACATAAAAGATAACGACCTAGCAGTCTTGCACCATGCAGTATGGTTGCACAAAATGGAAGTGAGAGGATGGGACCATGTTGGCTTCAAAGAGACTGTGAAACCAGATAAACATCCAACGTTGACTAAAATTATAAATTGGTTCGAGTGGGAAGGCGAAGTACAGCCATACGTGATGGAAAAAAATGTTGGCAACTTTGAACCGTATCACCTAGACACAATGGACGGTCACCCTAGTGGATACGGAATAAAAAAGCTAAGACGATTAATAATACACCTACAGGACTGGGAGCCGGGACAGTTTATCTTATGGGGTAACAGGAATATTCAACAATGGAAAGCAGGAGACAGCATCAATTATGATCCTAGTATTCCACATGGCACAGCTAATGCATCCAAGCACAGACGTTATTCGTTGAGAATAACAGGTGTGCCCAGCAAAAACACTCTTGAAAAAATGAAGCGGGGCGGCGTAATCAATATTGATTAGTTACTTGGCGTAAGGACCTTTACTCTTTGAGTTAGTCCTTAGACGTTTAACTTTTATGTATTTCCTACTGCCTAACTTATAGACAGTTGGTTTAGGTGGTTCATATGATTCGAATGTAAATTTCTTGTACGACTCGAATAGTCTTCTGATGTATCTAAACATAGTAAACCCTCAATCATATTATTTGCTAAACGGATTCAAACTCTTGACACTTTTCACAGCGCCTTTAGTTGAACCCTTAACTTCCTTACCAATCTTTTTACCTAAGTTTTTTACGTTAGCAACCACGTTAGGCATCTTGATCTTTGGCATTTTTATTTTCTTAAACATATTATTATTTCTTAAACCATTTTAACGGATTAATCTTTTCTCCTAAGTTTTCTACTTTTTCGTTAACCCACCATCCTGCGATGAAGCCAACTATGAATCCAATTGTTATAAACATATCAGTCCTCCTTGTGTTAATTGTATTTATTTTAACTTGCGTCTAGTTTTAGCTCGGTTTCTGACACCACGGTGCCACGTAAATCCACGTCGTTCACACCAACAGTAGCACCTAGATCACGTATAGCAGTCTGTAGTGTTGCCGCTGTCCATCCTGCACGTTCCATGGCAATGTCAATTCTACCCGAACTTGCATTGTCAATTCTTTGATGCACTATTGTTCCTCTATCAAGCACAGCTCGTATAACATTATGCACAGCTTCGTCATATCCTAGCTCTGTTCTTACATCCACAGCCGACGCACTGTTGTTCTTCAAAGTGATATGATAAAAATTAATGTCTGCACCTATAAAGTTATCTGTTTCTCCTATTGCAGAGGTTACTTTAAAATTATTTGGTGTTGCCATCTTCTAGTTCCTCCTGCAATTTTTTACTTGCCTTTTGGCAAGGTGTTGGATCAAACAGGCATCCAAGGACGGTGCCGATTGCGTCAAGTTTTCCAATTGTCTCCATAGTGGTAGGTGGTTTAGACTCTTTGGTCTCAACGGACTTCTGCTTCGCCACGCACCCGCTTAATAATACCAGGATTAATAGCAGGAATACAATTAGATATCTTTCAAACTTTTTACTCATACAAATATTTAATCCGGGTGTTGATTGGTTAATGTTTGCTGATTTACTGAAACTTGTTTGGATTTACTGCAACTTTGCCTGTGTTATGTCCATTCTTGATAACATAGTCCCTAGTTCCGTTAGCACCTATTTCGACTTCTTTACGCAATGTCTTGAACAATAGCTTCTCCTTAGCACTACGCATAAGTTTTTTAGCATATGATTGTAATAGTTTTGTGTCTCTCATAACTTTATTATACAAATTATTTATGCATTGTCAACATACCAGATATGCGTATAGAACATGGTAATATAGACAATTATACAGTTGCTCCAGAGTATCCTTTACCATGCGTGTACGTGCTTCTGTGTGCGTTTAACAGGTAGACTACAGACGGTTTATAGTGTAGTATAATATCTGTAACGCCGCTTTAGCTCAGTTGGTAGAGCAACTGATTTGTAATCAGTAGGTCCGCGGTTCGAATCCGTGAAGCGGCACCAGAACCTCATTTTAAACGACTCAATGACTTTTCTGGTAATATTGGC
>Ga0181415_1000347_pt1 | contig 13304 bp, 21 predicted proteins | sample 38SPOviralmetaG_FD_130140 | JGI IMG/M metagenome (GOLD analysis project Ga0181415, IMG submission 130140) | Marine viral communities from the oligotrophic San Pedro Time Series (SPOT) site, San Pedro Channel, CA, USA - 38 SPOT_SRF_2012-12-11 | ecosystem: Environmental > Aquatic > Marine > Strait...
AAAAATAATGATAAAAATAATAAATTTTTAATAGATTGTCCAAGTCCTCAAAATCAAAGAATAGGTGACTTTCGTAACGAAAAAAGATTAGAACGTGTTATTGGTCATAAAAGAAGCGAAGATGGAAATAAATGTATAACGCAATATGAAAACGTCGCGTTTAAAGATCAGTATATTCCAGAAATTTCTAGCATTATATCTACTGCTGTTATTGGCTTGGTCGCTGCCAGTAGTCCACTTCTTCTTAATATCATCAAACCATTAGTAAAAAATTTATTTAAAAAATTTACAAAAAAGAAAAATAAAGTAGAATAGTACATAAGCGATAAGCCCAGCATCATGTTATTAAGTTAGCCTCTGCTCTGTTGGATAGACTTATTGCTTTTATTAGATCGGAGTTGCAATGCCTAGAGAAATACTAGGTTAAACAACCTCTCTCTGATGCGGACTAAGCAGCTTAGGCAACTGCAAAGGAACCCTTCCGATCTAGCCTATTTTAATTTATGGTTATGAGGAATAACTTGACCTTTTTTTTCAGTAACTATAACGTCAGCACATAAAGCATGAAATGGACTTTCTGGGTGATATTGGATTCCTGCAATTTTTAATTCCCCACAATTTTTTAATCGGGCAAGTTCATAATTAAGGCGCTCTGCAGATAATTTTTGTTTTTGTATATTAATTTGAGTTTTTGCAGCATCTAAACAAGAATTTTGAAATCTATTATCTAATGGAATATTAAAAGTTAAAGCAAAGCCAAAATTTAAACCTAAAGAATCTTTATTTCCACTATAGTTTTCTTGATAAAATAAAATATTGCCTGGATTATCTGGAACATTATCATCATTAGCATCTGTATTGTCATAAACAGGGGTGTGATAAATATAATCCTGCGGTCTTTTCTGATTAAAAGTAGTAGTAACAAAAGGACTTAAACTCATCTGTGGACCAGAACAAATAATATTATTTCCGTAAGAATTTTCAACCATAGGACCACCTAAAACCTGCGTAGCAAAATTAGAAACTGAACCACTAGCAGAGGCAGAAGGAGCCGCAGTATTCGAGGTATTAGCAAATACTGGACTCCCAAATAATAATGCTATTACTGGGAAAATATTGTAGTTGTGTCTGTTACGCTTGTACTTTGGATTGTCCGAGTTATATCTGTTACTGATTCGAGACCAGCGGGCTTGTATATTTCTGTAAATTGAAAAGCATTTCCTTGATTTGTTTGGGTCCAGTTTGGTTTCTGTTGAAGATTTAAATTTGTCCATGTATAAGTAGTTCCGTTTACTGCTTCATTTGTAGTAGTAACTGGTGGCGATATTGAACTTCCATCATGCTGAACACCTGAACCTGTAACTGAATAAAGGTAGCCAGAATTATATTCTGTTGTTCGAATAGATTCTGTAATATTTGTGGAAGTTTCTGTTCGACTTGTGGAACTTCCTTGTGTAAAATTTGGAATAACTGGAACAGCAAAACAAGGATTAGATATAAATAAAACAAAGAAAAATAACCACTTCATTCTATTTTTAAATCAACCACAAATTGACCTGTTAATACAATACCTGTTCCAGTTCCAGGCGTTAGTGCCATTGTGTGATTATCTAAAGTTACAGCTGCAGTTCCTACACTTCCAGCACTTGTAGAAGTTAGATCAGAAAAGTTAGAAACAGTTCCAACAGTTGGTGCAGAACCAGATGTAGCATCACCTTCTAAATAACTAGTAGAAAATGAAAATGCTTCTCCCGCAGTTGATTGAACAATAGAGCTAGGAAAACTAATAGCAGGAACTCCGTTGGTTGCAGTTCCAAATCCTCCAATAGTTGCAGCTGAATTAGAATCTGTAGTAGTTACATTATTTCCGCTTATGCTATAAGACGAGCCAATTTTATCTGCAGAAGTAGCTGCTGAAAGCGATTCAAACTTTACACTGGAAGAAATACTATGCATCATATCGGCATAAACAGGAGCCGAAAATAATAAAAGAAATGGTAGAAATTTTTTCATTTTTTAGGGTCAACTACTTTAGTACCAATAATTTTAATTGGTGTTTCAATTCTAACTGTCTGATAACCTCCTGATTGTGATGCTAGTAACGCTTCTACTTCTTTTTTATTTAGTGGTTTTTCATCTGGTTTAAAAGTTCCATCACCTCTTTTTTTAGCACCTTCTAAACCAAAACTAGCTAAAGCACCAGTTAGAAGCGAAGCAGGAAAAGTTATATCTTTTGGTTCGTTACTGTAACCAGGAAGAGAAATATAATTTAGAGATACAATAAAGCCACTCCATGCAACAACACTGAGTCTTACGATTACAGATATAAAAGCTAATTGCTCTTCTTTGTCAGTAATATTTTCTTTTAGTTTTTGAAGAGGACCTTTTTTAATTTCTTCTGCCATAACTTGTTTTATTAGTCATACTAAACATAATTACCGATTTAAGCAAATGACAGAGGTACAAGCAGCTTTATTAGGAGCAGCAGTTACTGCTTTTGTTATGGTTTTATCTAATATGAGTAACCGCAGAGAACGAACAATAATAGATATTTATAATAGATTAAACAAGTTATCACAAGCAGTTAGCAGGTTAGAAGGCCAAAATCGTTAATGTTTGGTATGTTTAAAAAAGAACACAAAAACTTTTCATGTCAAAATTTATTATCGGACTATTTATTAAATTTGGAAAAAGTGAATCTTTGCGTAAAGCAGTAGTAAGTTTATTAAAAGATTTAAGTGCTAAATCAGATAATGATATTGATGACGCAATAGTAAAAATGATTGAAGAAAAATTATTTCCAGTGAAATGATTAAAAAATTTCTAAATATCGAAATAGAAGAAGCTCCTCCAGAGTTACAACTATCGGTAGAAATGAGATGTAGAGATATTATGCAAAGTGATGAAACAGATGATATTAAAAAATATTGTACGCATTTAGTTAGACATCAAATGAAGCAAGATGTATTTTTAGCATCTGTTTTAGGAAGATTAGTAGAATTGGAAGCAATTGTAGCCTGCGCAAGCATCAGAAAGCGTCGTAAGGGCTTTGATTTATTATTTTATAGAATTAGTAAGCTATTTAAAAACAAGCGTTAGAAGCTAAATAACTATCAATCAAAATATTTATAAACAAGGTCAAAATCTTCAAAACTTTTACAATTAATAATTAATCCTTCTACTAATTCGCCTAATAATTCTTTTTCTTTACCAGAAGTTTTTTCTATTGCTTTAAATAATTGTCCAGGAACAGTTCTGTTTTTAGGAAATTCATTTGTAAGTTTTACTGCTTCTTCGTAATTCATAAAAGTTTTAATGCAGAATTTAAATTATCATCAACCCATTTATACAGTGCAGGTGCCTTTGTCTGCAATCCGTTAGGGTCAAAAATATACATACTAAATGCTTCTGCAAATTGTTCAAATCTATTTTTTCTTGCGTAAGTACTTACAAATCTAAAATCTCCTCTAGCACCAGTAAAGCTAGAAGCACCTGAACCTTTAAAATGTACCTGATGACCTATTTCGTGAACCATAGTAGAAAACCATGAAACATCTCGGTCATGTATTGAGCTAGTGCTTGGAACTTCTACATTTCTAAATACATACTTAGAAGAATCTCGTAATTCTGGATTTAAAATACTTTTTTTCTGTTTAATAAATTGTTTAATATCTGTTTTATTTAATGGTTTTGCTACTTCATATAATTTTGTATTAACAACTGAACTTGTTGTAGTTGTATATCCAGAATAACCTTTACCACAAGGTTTAAGCATATTTCGCATTATTCTTTCAAAATTCTTACCTTTACCTTGCTTTATAGCTGATTTAACAGCAGTAAAATATTCTATCTGTTCTCTATTATCTGAAGCAGTTTGGAAAGCATCAAATGCTTTTTCGGTTGTTTTTAACTGGTCATTAATAGCTTTTTTTGAATATCTTCCAATTTGGCTTTTATTCCATCTTTCATCACGCATAGCAAAATTATTAATTTGTTTGCTTTTTTTCAAGAAATTACGCATTTTTTTACTATTTACAGCCGTTAATCCACCAACACTTTCTAAACTTTCTAAAGAATCAGAAATCATTTTTTCAGTTCCACCAAATTTAGATGTATATTCAGCAGCTTTTTTAGTATCAAAAACTCCAGTAGCTATAGAAGTAAAAGCTTTTTCTTTTGGAACAGGCGGAACATCTTTTAGTTTTTCTAGTATTGAATCTACAGTTACTTTTTGTTTAGGTAATTTTCCATATTTTTGTACTAATTGTTCTAAAGATAGTTCAGTTCCATCATTTCTTATTAGTTGTCTTATTGCATTTTGTCCAGAACTTCCTTTTTTTCTTGCTAATCGTTTAAAAAAGCGTACTCTATCTAAACTTCCAAGTGTTTTTATTTGTAATTCTTCATTTTGATTTAAAAGCCAGTCACCATAAGCAGTATTTTGTGGAACTCTTCCTGTAATACTTGGTCGGGTATCTAAAAAAGTTTCTGGCGGTTCTTCTAGTCCAGGGTATTTTTTCTTTAATTTTTTAAAATCTACTACTGGAACTGTTGTTGATCTGCAATTAAAGTGCTGTGGTGGCGTTGGTCCTTTGTTATATGCAAATTCTCTTCCATCTAATCTTTGACAGATAGGACTTGTTCTAGAATCCAATGTTGCTACATATTCATATTTAGGTGCTACTTTTTTATTAGCCGCGTAAACAGATTGACTTGCTTCATTTCTTACTTGATTAATAGAAGTTCTAACAATAGTTTGTACTTGATAATTAGCTAATTTAATACTTTCTCCTCCTCTATTAGCTAATTTTTTTATTGTTTGTTTACCCATGCTTCGAGCAGAATCAAATTCTAATTTTCCTACTAAACGTCTTGCTATTTGTTGTGTAGTTTGACCAGAAAATACTCCAGATCTTATTGCAAGAGCTAGTTTTTGTTGTTGTCCTACTGCTATTCCTCTAAACGCTTTTTCTACAGTATCTCCATTAGGTAAAGTTATAGCTGCACCTTGTCTTGCAGTAAGTTCAAATTTACCAGAACCAAAATTTATAAAATCATCTTCAGTAAATTTAGAACTGGTAAAAATATTAACCTGAGTAGGGTCTGTAAAAATAACAGATTCGGCATATTTTGGACTTATAGCAACACTATTAATTGGAATATTACCTGAAGCAGTTACTTTTTTTAATTCATTAACAATAAAATCACGCTGAAGTAAAGCTACACCCTGTAATTGACCTTTAAAATCTTTAGCAGAAGCACTAGACCATTTATTAAGACTATCTTTTGCCTGTTTTATTATTGATCTTAATCTTTTTCTAGTCTGCGGAGCAACAATTACAGCTTCGCCTGCTTTTACCTGAGCAATATTTATTTGTTTTAATTGCTTTGCAGCTGAAATTATTATTTTGTTATAGGTAATCGCATATTCTTTAGCAACTTTATTACTATATCTATTTAAATCAATTGTTTCTCTAAAAAATACTTCAGGTATAGACACATTAAGCAGCTTCCTCTACAGGTTCCATATCAATTAAACCACCATTTTGCGTGCTTTCTAATTCTTCTTCTACATCAAAATCATCTCCTAATACTTCATTTTCTGATAATTGATCGAGTAAAGTTTTCTGGCTAATAGTTCCTGCAGTATAAAGCTGTAATAATGCCTGTATTTCCTGAGGTTCTAGTCTAGCTGCTAAGAAATCTCTATTAACAAAACTACTGCCTGCATTAGGTTCGTTTAAATATTCAGAATGAAATTTTAAACAATTATCAATTAAATCTTGCATTTGTTGAGCTATAACCTGCATTGTACTATCGCCTTGACTTCGATCAATCTTTTTACTTTCTGCAGTTTCTGCTGATAATTTTTGCCCAAGTACAGCTGCTAAACCTAATTCATTTATTTGTTTTTCTAATTGGTTTAATCTTTGAAATTGGCTATCGTAACTATTTCCAGTAGGTTCAATATATTTTGCATCAGATTCTGCAGGTAAACTTAAAGCTTCTCCAGGTCCCGCACTAACTTCTTCTGCACTTGCAGGAAAACCAAAAAATGCAAGCATTGGAACAGAACTTATATGTAATTGGTTATCAAGATCAGATTGAATTTGATATGCTTTTAAATTTAATTCTGCAATATCAGATAAAGGAGGTCTTGATTCAAATAATCCCCGCCTATTCGCATAAGCAATAGAAAAAGGAATTTTATCTAAACTCATAGAACCTTCATCAAATAAAGAATATTCACTTTTTTTATTTTTTCTATGAATTTCATATCGACCAGGTTCTAATACTCTTATCTGTTCTATAATTTTTTCTCCATATTTACCTTTTGGTTCTGTTACTTTTTCAAATAAACGTAATTGTGTAAGCTGTCTTGAACCATTTATAATTTCAGTTCGCCAACCTAAAATATCTCGTGGACTATAAGTAACCCAGTAAGGTCTTGTTTTATCTCCATCTTTTGGTGCATCTACTAATATTCCTACGTGACCATATCTTATTGCTACTCTAGTTGTGTTATATAACCAGATATTTAAATCATTTCCTTCTAAATCAACATCAAATAATTGTTCTCTGACTAAATCGCTAACTTCATTTAATCTAACTGGTTTTCTGGTTAACATACCAGCTAACATTCTTTCTAATCTTTGGTAATATGGCGGACAAACAGAACGTGCTAATCGAGCATCATAGGAGTCATCAGTTTCGCGCGGTTCTTGAAATAAATATTTTCTATGTTGTGATCTAATTGTAAATGTACCTTCGTTTAAATCTTCTATTAATCCCCAATGAGCAAGCATACGTTGGTATGCAGTGCTAGGAGAATTAACATCTGAAACTGCTAAAGCAACAGGATTATTATAAATTGATTGAGTGCTATACACAGTTTTTCCTCATAATACCACTTACTAATAAATTCTAATACCAGTTCTTGCTCCTGCCCGACCATAAATCATATTAAATTCACGATATATTAAATAACCGAGAGCATCATTCATGTGATCGTACCCATTTTGTTTATCAGGATCTCCTGTTCTTTCATCATAGCTTTGTAATTCCAAACATTCAATTAACTTTCTGCAACGGGCATGAATCGCCAGACGCACCCGTCCTTTGGAGTTTTCCAACATTGCTTGTACGGAAGCGCATCTATCTTTGATCGGCGGATTACTTTTAAGCGCCATTGACGTAAAACCATAGCTTTCGAGTATTGCAATATCTGTTTTAGAAGCATTGATCGTTGATCTTGCAGAACCACTCGCATCTGGATAAATTAGTATTTTGTTTGAAGGATAGCGTCTTTTTAATTCTTGAGCTAGAGCATCTGTATCTTTTTGTTTTGATATTTCATCAACAATATATAATTCGTCTCCAACTTGTACACCGATAACAGCATTACAATTCATAACGTTAAAATCTATTCCTACTTTTAAAATTTCATGTAGATAATCAAAAGAAAATTTTTGTTTTACATGTTTATTTCTATCAAATCTTGAATAAACAGCCCCAGTAGTAAGGTTTGTAAAATTACCATTTAAATAAGCCTGGATTAATTGCGGTGGATAATTTTCTAATAAACTATCAATAAATCCTTCAGGTAAATATGGATTATCAGAAGTTTTTGCTTTTATTAATCTAGTATCTTCTTTAGCATTTTTTTCAAATGTTTCAAACGCCCATGAATGACCTTCAGGAGTTGTAGTTGCATAAAATTGTTGAATATTACCTGATCTTAATCTTGCTAAAGCCATGTTCATTGCTTGTTCCGCGTCGCGTTTATTTACAGTATCAGCTTCATCAAACCCTACAGCGCAAAGGTTTTGCCCGCGTAAACGTTGATACGTAAGAATAGTTCTAAGTAAAATTGTATGTATTCCTTCTTTAAATTGTAATTGATATTCAGGAAGTGGCGAAGCTCTAAAAGTATATGGTATTTGCCATTCTTCTAATAAATCATTCATAGTCCGCATAAGAATATCCCTTAACATGGGAGCCGTCGGTTCAAATACAGCAGAAATATGACCAACATTCATAGCAGCTAATAAAAAAGATTTAGATACTAAAGCATAAGTTTTACCCGCACCAAAACCACAAACTAAAGCTAATTTTCTATGTTCTGTATCTTCACAAAATTTTTGTTGATGAGGTAGTAATTTGCTTTGAATTTTATTTATAACTTCATTAGCAGTAGGCAATTCAAACATTCCATCTCCTGCTAAAACATGACCTTGTTTAACAGTATCTAAAAAACTCATGAACAAAGATCAGCTAATTTTGCAGCTGTATTTATAGCGCCTAAAGCAATATGAAATTGTCCAGCGTTTCTTGCTTCCATTTGTAAAGTAGAACATTGAGCTAATAAATCAGCAATCATTTGAGGTCTTTCAATATCCCAATCTTTTTTAATATCATCTCTAGCTTTCTTTAAATAATTATCTACAGTAGCTTCTGATACCCCCCAGTTTTCTCTAGCATACCTTAAGCAATCTGACCTTCTACCACCTCTAGCAATTATCCGAGAAAGCTTTTGTACTCTAAGATCTATTTCAATTTTGCTTGATTCAGAAGCTGCCATTTAATTATTTTCTGTTTTGAACCAGTGATTATATATTTCTAATGCTACACGTTGAGTCATAAAAGGGGGAACACTCATACCCATAACATAGCGCGGGTCAATTTTTAAAAAGTTAAAATCTTCAGGAAAAGTCTGTAATCTTTTATTTTCTTCTGCACTTAAAGTACGCGGCGATTGCCAATGAGTCATTCCAGAATTTGCAAGAATAGTAGGCGAAGGTTGGTTAGGATTTAACATACCATAATTAAAAAAATATCCTTTACTATGTGCTTTAGATAAACTTTGTCCAGGTTTTACTTTATGCCACAAAGCTTTAGCTGCAGGACCAATAGGTTTTACAAAAGAAGCTGAACTTATTCCTTCAAAAGCAGTTTTACAAGAAATAGGTTTTTCTTTAAAAGTAGGTTTAAAAGGTTTTAAATTTAAATCTTTTCTACGTGCAATAAAAAAAGTCCTTTCTCTTTTCTGTGGTACGCCCATAGCAGCAGAATTAAATAAAAATAACTGAGTTTCATATCCTGCTTTTCTAAAGTCATTAAATATTTCTTTTACATAGCCCCGAGCATTACCAGCTATAAGACCTTTTACATTTTCTGCTACTACTATTTTCGGCTGAAGCAGTTTAGCAGTTTCTACAAAATGAAAAAACAAATCATCTAATCTTTGAAACTTCTGACCTTCTCTAAATTTAAATTCTTTTCCCCATTTTTTTTCTCTTTTGCCTGCCATGCTGAATGTTGAACAAGGCGGAGAACCATCTAAAATGTCTAAATTTTTTAATTCTTCTGGTATATTTTCTAATTTATTAAACTCCTGGACTCCCATCATATAGCTATATTTAGGATTATGGTTAGCTCTATAAATATCCATCATTTCTTTATCAATTTCTACACCACCTAAAACATTAAACCCTGCTAATTTATAACCCATAGTTGAACCACCGCCACAGTGAAAACAACTAAAAACATTTAAATTATTTTTTTTTATATCTTTTAATTCATTAAGATACCAGGTTCCAGTTTTTTTTAAATTCATTTTTTATTATTAAATTCAAAACCACATCTAGGACAAGTATTATCAAATTCATTAAAATCAGATTCAGATTGTTCTTTAGAACCTTCAAAATCTTTAATTTCGCCAGAACCTAATAACTCTTCTAAATCATCATCTTCAAAAAACGGTTTTAAATCATAATCCATAGTTAATTCTTCTAAAACCTGTCTATCCCAATCTGATAAATCAGAAGATCTATTATCAGCAATAGCTAAACCAACTTTTTGATCTTCAGTTAAATTTGTTCTTTTAACAGCAATAATTTCATCACCATTAGTTTCAATAACTTTTACATTTTTTAAACCTGCAGCTTTAGCACCTTCAATAGTGCCATTACCAGCAATAATTCTATTGTTTTCATCAATTACAATAGATCGCCCAGTGCCAAATTTTTCTAAAGATTCAGAAATTAATTTAGCTGATCTATCAGTTCTTAATCGAGCATTCTTTTGATCTTTGTTCAGATCTTGAATTGAGATCATGTTTTCCGATTTTTCCTGCATAATCTATAGATTTTTTAATTGAATTAAATTGGTCATAAACTGAGTTTATCAAATCTTTTTCAATTGGCATATTTTCTTCTATAGCATTATCTCGAATAGCAGCTGCGGTTACTTCTGCTTTTAGTAATAATTTTTTTAAAGAATTAATTACTGGTTTCTGTCTTTCTGATGTCATTTAGTATGCCTTTTGAATTGTTTAATTGTTGTTTAACTTTAAGAATATAACTAGGAAGTTCTGTTTTTATTCCATTTAAATTTTGTTGTCTAATTTGATTTAATTCTTTACAACTTAAATCCCAATTAGCCTTTCTTAAATTATGTATTTCTCTAGTTTTATCTTTAGTAATATCAACTCCAACATTATTACGAATATTAGAAGAATCATCTCTAAAGCCAGATTTTACAATAGAACCATCATCAGATTTTTCAGCATAAGCGGCATCACACCAACAAATAATTGCTAAATCTTGAGTTTGATCGTAATCAGGTAGAAAATTTCTTAAATAACCATCAGAATCACTAACTATTCCTGTATCAGAACAAGCAAAACAATTATAATTTGGTGGTTTAAAGGTTATTTCACGATCAACTTCTTTTCTTTTGTAGTTAAAACTCATAGTGCGGGTTAGTTAAAATGGAACATTTTTATTCCTGGACTTCAATTGTATCTTGTTTTTTTGAGGTTGTACATAAAGAAATGCTTCATAGTAACCATCACGTAACCATTTGAAGGCATTCGGAAAACAAGTAACAAAACCACCATCTTTTTCAATTTTATTTTGGTCAGCTATAGCTTTTAATAAAGCAGGTTTTAATTGAGTTTGAATTTTTTTAGATAGTTTATTGTAATGCTGATAAGTTAACTTTTTAGATTGACCAGAAGCTCTTTTTTTAATTTTTTGGTATTGGTCCCAAAAATCATTAAATTCATCAGTATATATATTATTTGTTTTAGTTATTTGTTTTAGTTTTATTTGTTTTAGTTCGTGTATCTCTGAGATACCACCCCTAGTATTTGTGAGAGACTGGTCTGGTATCTGAGAAATACTAGTATCTGAGAAAGACTGCGGTTGTTTACTAGGATTTTGCAGTTCTGGATGGGTAGTAGTATTTGAGAGAGACTCACTAGAAGGAGGTTCAACTTTTAATTCATGCCAAACAGTAACTCTATAAGCATTTGTTGCCTGTCCAGAATCATCAACTCTTCCAATTTTTTGTAGCCAACCATTTTCACATAATGATTTAATTACTTTAACTACTTTATTGCGACCTATTTTTGCATCTTTCGCTATGGTTGCATAAGAAGGCCAAATATTTGGATAGTAACTTTGTAAAACCCAAAGAACAGCTAATTCATAAGGGTCAATTCTACCTTTTAAAGCGGTTGGTAAACTAACAAAAGGTGTTTTTTCAGGTATAAAACTCATGGTTCAAAAAATTTATATAGATGTCAAAGGGCTAAATCCAGCTCCGCAAGGAAGTAAAGTCTACTTGGGAAAAGGTCGAATGATTGAAAGTTGTAAAAGATTGAAGTCATGGCGGGATTTGATTAAAAAAAAGGTATTAGAACAGAAAAAAGAATTAATAACAGAACCTTGCGAAGTCCATATTTGTTTTCGATTAACTAGACCAAAAGTGCATTTTACAAGTAAAGGAATACTCAAAAGTAATGCGCCAAAACACGTGGTAACTAAGAATAGAGGAGATCTCGATAAATTAGTACGTGCATGTTTTGATTCTTTAACTTTGTCAGCTATTTCTGATGACGCCACCATTGTGCAGTTAAATGCAAAAAAAAGGTTCTGCGAAGAAAACGAAGAACCAGGAGCACAAATTTTAGTTTTAACTGTTAAATAATTAGTCGAACAGACCTCAACCCGCAAAAGTTTGTCTTTTCCTTCTTATGACCACTTTGCAGATGAAGAAGGTATTTTATCCTTATAAGGATTCGACTAAACTAAATGTAGCAAATGATCTTATAAAATTGTAGATTGAATATAGACTTCTGGTTTTTTAGGTAAACACCAAAGATGTTCTTGTTTTCCATATAAACCTTCTACATAATCATTAGTTTTTTCAAGTAATCCATCATTTGATAAATTAGTCATTGCTCTTCTAATTGAAGTGATAGGACAATTTAATTTTGATAAAGAAAGAACCATAGAAGGGCTTAAAGGTTTTTTACAAAAATAAAAACAGTTCATAATTTTTAATTCTTGAGTTTTAGCTTTAGCTAAAGATTTTTCTAATTCATCAAAATTTTCATCAATAGTATTATAAAAAGTCATAATTTAACTCTTTCTGGCTGAAATGTATCTAAACCAAAAGGTGCTAAATCGTCGTTATATGTATCTTGATTTATAAATTCATCAAGATTAAACATATCTTTAAATTGTCTATCTAAGTGACCTAAATCACCTACATTTTCCCAATCAAAACAATCTTTGTTTTTTAACTCTTCATAGTGAGCTAAAACATGTTGTACTCTTTGAGCATGAACTTGAAGTTTTGCAACTCTTAGTTCAAATTCTTCTTGTAGAAGTGTTTTTTTCATTTAGTTATACCTATGAGCTAATTTGTTTTCTACAAAAACAGTTGTCCATGTTCCAACCATGTCATCAAAAAAACCTAATTGTTGTTGAATTTTTCTAGCTTCACTCCATGTTTTAGGTTGTTTTTTAGCTAATTTTTCCCATAAATTATATTTTTTTACTAATTCTGCTTTTTCTTTCCATGAATCTTTTAGACTTGTGTGTCCTAATTCAACCATATAATTAATACATTCCATTTCATACTCTCTATAAAAATTTTTTTGAGTATTTAAAATCCAATGATGAATAAATAAATAATGTTCAGTATTATTCCAATTTATTCTTTCATCTCCACCTCTTGCTTCTTGCTCAACAGCAGCATAGCAAGTTCTACCAACACGAAGTTCACAACAGTAAGAAATACCTTGTCTACCTTGTCTATGTTGAAGTTTTGAAACAGTAATTGTTTTTTCTTTAGTTTTTGTTTGAGTCATTAGAATAACTAGCGGGTTATATATATATTATATAGTGTAATGACTATGAATGACTCTAATACATCTAAATAGTTGCATACTTAATAAAGCCATTTACAGTTATTCAAAGTCAGTGCATAATAAATATGTACTTTATTCTATT
>Ga0181415_1000357_pt1 | contig 13053 bp, 13 predicted proteins | sample 38SPOviralmetaG_FD_130140 | JGI IMG/M metagenome (GOLD analysis project Ga0181415, IMG submission 130140) | Marine viral communities from the oligotrophic San Pedro Time Series (SPOT) site, San Pedro Channel, CA, USA - 38 SPOT_SRF_2012-12-11 | ecosystem: Environmental > Aquatic > Marine > Strait...
AATCTTTTGCCGCCGCGGCCCTGGCCTCCGCAGCCCCGGATGGCGCGGTCCGCATGACCGTGCCATCCTCTACATTGAATTCCCAGATCTCGTACCCTGGCAGCTGGTCCGGCGGCGGCTCGTCCCACAGCTTGTCGCCGCTCTCCTCGTGCACCCAGAAGGTGACGGGTCCCGCCTCGGCCTGTGCGGCCCTTTTAGCCGCAGCTTTTTCTTTTGTCTCCCCCGCAGCTTTTTCTTTTGTCTCCCCCGCAGCCCTGCCCTCCTCCGCGGCCCCCACGGCCCCGTCGTCCGAGTCATCATCTACACCCAGTTTTTGGCCGAGGCGATTAAAAAAATCTATGTAATTGACCCCGTCGCCTGAAGTACAGATCTTGATCAGGCCAGCTATCGGCTCCAGGGCTACATCCACATCCATCAGCTCCATCGCCATCGCGAACTCCTCTTCGCCGACATTTTCATTATCCACGGCCACGTCGACGCGGTGCGGAAGCGACAAGGACTCCTCTTTGAAGATGACCTCGATCTTTTCGCGATTTCTGTAGATTAATTTTGCCTGCTCTACCCCTCTGGATTTCTCTTTCTCCTCTATTCTTTGTTTTTCTTTCACTTCCCTTTCCTTTTCGAATTTCTCCTTCTCCCTGTCTCTCTCTATCTGTCTATCATCTAATTCCCGTTTTATTTGTTCTGATTTTTGAAGAAATTCCTGTGGATCTTTTGTCCAGGGAGAATGAACGGTTGATGCCCCCCGACCGGTCGATGCCGGCCCGCCGCCTGCAGGTCGTGAACTACCGTATTTGGACGAATGCCTCTGTAGTGATCTTCGGGAGGACTGTTTCGATGAAGACCCCGCCTCTTTCTTCGAAATTTCATTGAATATATGCTCCGCTAGAGGGTAACCCATAGTAACGAACCCTAAGAGAGATAAAAGTAATAATATAATTCCTGATCCCGCATTCATTCTACCGCCATGAAGTTTTTTTTTACTTTTTTTATTTTTCTTTCTTTTCTGAGTTATCTTTCTCTTAGATTTTCTTTGAGTTAATTTTTTTTGAGTGTATTTTCTTTTCATATTCTTTTTTTTATGAGATTTACGAATCAACATGAATACTATATTTATAATTATTACATAGAAATTAATATTTTAAAATTTAAAATAAATATAATTATTGAACAACAATAGTTAATTCACTTTCTTCTTCTGCAAAAAATTGAATTAATAAAATCCCATAGTTCATCCCTTCTAATTCATTATCATCCAAATTAATTATTTCATCCTCCCGAAAACGCTCGGGCGGTGGAGATGGGGTTCTCGCCCCTCTTGAAACTGCTCCCGCATTAATTATATCATTTATCTTGAAAGTTTTCCCCGTGGTGGGAGCAACGCTCCCCGCCGAACTATCATCGCGCGGCCCCGAGATGCCCGCTTCGGGTGTATCGTCGTCCATCGCATATTCGTTCTTTGCAGCCATACTCACCGCCTTTCCTTCAATGGCAAAATCCTGTGATTGGGGGGAATCGGACATAAATACATTATGTTTAAAACAGAAATTTGAGCGATTTTGAGAATCTAAATTTTTTAATAATTTATATTCTTCTCTGAGCCGGCGTCGAAAGCGCTTGAGCCGGGACTCCATATTCCCCTTTTCCAAGTCCTCAGCCTCAGCCTCAGCCTCCGCCTCCGCCTCAGCCTCCGCCTCCTGCTCGATCCGGATCCCTCTCACGCGCTTGCGGGCCTTCTTGCCGCGGTAGATCGCCTGGATCCGGGCCGCCGCCTGGTCCTCAGCCTTCGCCTCCGCCTCAGCCTCCACCGCCAAACTATGTATCATCTTTTTTAAATCATCTACCTGATTAATTATTTCATCAACATTCATTTTTTTCCAATATGGTTCAGTTGTTTCTTTCATACCTTTATCCGGAGTATTCCATTCTTGCAACCACGGGTTTGAAAAAGAATGTTGATTTTTTTCAGATACCAAAAATGTAGAGAAACAATATGATTTACCAACCTGAATACCACTTATCTGTATCTCACTCGGAATAGCTATATCTCTCCCATCACCAACTAATGGGATAGCCATTATATTTTTAATTGAATCATTTTGGGTATAGACCTTAATTTTACAATTATCGCCTAATTTTTGTATTTGTGGGGGTCTAGACTGAAAAAAACTATAATCAATCGATTCACCAAGCCATGCCGACCGATCTCTCCCTCTTACCTCGAAACACAAAATTTCCGTATCTTTTTTATCGAATTCAACCACGGCCCTAGGAGAGTGTGATATATCTAGCTCAATCTTAGTAGGATACTCAGATTCTACCTGTTCTATTGCAAAAGTCGGTGCCATCTCGCCGATTATCGAGTATCGCCGCCTGTATTTGCGGAGAATAGGACCACCCTCACTTCTTTGATTTTGGGGACGAATGGCCAGCCTGAAAGGGGGGGCGTCGGGATCATCTGAAAACCTAGCCAGCCTTTTCGTTCTAGACTCGATATAGTTTTTATAAAACAGACTTAAACTCGGAGTAAGATGACATATATATATTTTATGAAACGATTTGATTTTTTCAAATTCAGCAATAATATTATCTATGATTTTATCTAAAATTCCATTATATAGAAGCAAGTTATTGTATCTTTTTAATTTTAATTTTACCGGTCCCAGATCGGTCTCCGCCACCTCCAGGACCAACTCACCCAATTGCTCACCCAATTGATCTAATTCTTTTTTTTTGTTCTTTATTTCTTGAATGGATTCTGTCTGATAACGAATGAATTCATTACCATAAACCTCTAGCTTTCTATTCATATCGGCAGGAGTCGTCCCATCGGTGTATCCGCTGATTATTTTATTTTCATCACAGGGTTCTATATTTTTAGAAACTGTTTTTTTCTTACGGAATAAATATAATAAATAGACTATTAAGATTAAAACAGACGATATTTTACTCCATAATGGCATATCACCACCAGATTGTTTCTTTTTTATTTTTTGTTTTTTTTTTGTCTGTTTTTTTGTCTGTTTTTTTGTCTGTTTTTTTGTCTGTTTTTTTGTCTGTGTTTTTTTATTTGTTTTTCTTGTTAATTTCTTTCTCTTATTTTTCCCCCTTATTTTTCTTTTTGTTAATTTAGATTTCATTTTATTTATCATAGATAAATAAATATGATTAATTACAAAATTAAATTTTAAAAAATAATATTTTTCTGTAAATTACTTACCTCTTCAATCTGAACTTGTTTCATCTTTCTTATCTTTCTTATCTGGTATAATTTCATCAGTTAAATCTCCAATTATTTTACCAACCGATTTCTCAGATAAATCTTCGGCTAAATCTTTTAATGAGTTTAGATCATCTAATTTATCTTTGATATCTTCGGGAATAATACTTTCTGCTAAATCTTTCACATTATCCGGAATAATATCAACCTTTAAATCATCAATTGTTTCCTCCATTACATTTTTAATAATATTACCCATCGGCGTTTGAGGATCAACTGAAACAGTATCCGGTCTTGTATTTACAATTTTTGTTTTTCCGAGTTCTGGATCATCATCATCATCATCATCTTCACCACCAACGGGGACATTGGGGACCTCTAATACTTCATTACCCTCCTGTTTAAATACATCACATTTTTCGAGGCCATTACAAATGCTCGGAACGGCAACTGAGTTTTCACCCCTAGGTTTGTATTCATATTCATCAAACTCAGCTTTGAATTGGGCAACAATATCGTCATCAATAATAGGGGATTGTTCGATAAGTCTGTCGTATTCGGATCTCGATAACTTAAGAAAATCAGTCGCTTTCGTTCTTCTTTTTGGATCAAGAGCAAGTTCAATCGAAATATTTCTACCTAATTTACTCCAGGCAACTCCCGCAGCTCGGTTGGCTTCCATATTTTCCGCAACCTTTAAGAAATTTTGAAGAGTTGATAGAATTCCCGCAAAAATATTGAGACCACCAACAACTGCGGTAGCGGTTGCTTGACCTGATTCGGGGACATAACTATCCATACCAAAATTGGCCGTACCCGTTAAGGTGGATAAAATAATAACGGGAATTGAGTACATATAATATCTTCTTCGGTATTTTTTTTCACTGCGAGTGTGGAGCCAGCGGAAACAACCCGCTTTCTCTGCCCATTCACTTAATAATTCTTCAACTTCATTACTCCACGCCGCATAATCAAGTTTCTCTAACTCTATATCACTTATAATCGATCCTTCATTTTCAGACCTCAAATCAATAGCATCTCCCATTATTTATAAAATAATATAGAAAAAAAATTGATTTATTTTAGTTTTTTCTCTTTTTCTTACTTTTTTTCTTACTTTTTCTCTTACTTTTTCTCTTACTTTTTCTCTTACTTATTTTCTTACTTTTTTTAAAACGAGAACCCGCTCTTCCACCCGATAAAGTATCATAACTTTCTAAAAGTTTTTTAAGATCTTTGTCCCACTCTTTAATTGTAGATTCTACTTTTTTTAACATAATTTCTCTTTGTTTTTTATCTTTTATCTTTGTGGCTTTACTTCTTTCTATATTGTGTTTATCTGGATGTATTTTATTCGCAATTCTATCTCTAACAGATTTAATTTCTTTCATTGTTGAAGTCGAATTTAATATCTTACACTTTGATAGTGATGCATACTTTTTTGAAAGATCAATCATAGTTTTCATTTCTCTAGATGTCGATTTCTGTTTTTTAGTTTTCGGTTCGGAACTAACTTTTGGTTCCGGTTCAACTTGTGTTCTTTTTGATCCCGTATAAGGATTATTATGTTTATCATCATGAGAAAAAAATGGACCCGAAGGATGTTTCCCCGGTTGAACCTTTTTTCTTTTTTTTGAATTAATTTTAGTTTCTTCTTCTTTCGATTTCGCTTTTAATTTATCATAATATTCTTCCACAGAAGATAACTCAGATAAATATTTATCCATTTTTTTACGAGATTCACTTATAACAAATTTATGAGATTTGACCGGCTGACCACGATTTACATAAATTGTATTCGATTGAATTAATTTCTCTAATTTTGGAACAAATGCTTCATATTCTTTTAAACATTTGGATAACTCTTTACCCATCGTTTTAAATTCTTTATTGTATTGAAGAATAATTTGTTTTCCTTTCTCTATATCCATTGTCGGCGGATGATTTCTATTTAATTTATGAGCAATCCCTTGAAGTTCACCCTTGACTTGATTATTTGCTAATTCAATTGTTCGTTTATATTGTTCCATATTTTTAACTCTTTTATCACATTCCGAAGATACAAATTTAATTTCATCCATCATATGTTCATTCGTTAATCTTTCTTCTAATTCAATTGTATTCTTCGATGCACCTCCCCAATTCATAATTTTTTCTATTAGTGATCTTTCCGGTAAGACTAATTTAGGCATTTATAATAATACTATACATAAAAATTTGATACGATTAATTAAAAAATAAAAAACAAACAAATATTAATTTAAATTATTTCTCCTATGACAGAAGAAAATAGTTTTGGATTCTCTTATTACCAAATTATAGGACTAATTCTTTCAAATATTTATCCAATTGAAATCTGTATCATCATCGCAAAATATCTTAAACTCGCAGATTTTGAATTCTCTCGCCAAAATTACCTGAAAGACTACTTAACATACAAAGAACTGAAACCTTATTCATTCAAAAAGAATAAAAACATAGATGATGAATATTCTTTCTATTTCAAAAACCCAAATCACGGCTTGCGCATTCGTCTTAAAAATAAATTATTTCCAAATCCAAATACAAAATTAATTCCTTCTTTTAACTTAAGACCCTATTTAAATGATTCGGGATTTGGTCAAAAATATGATTTAGTAGTTCAAAACTTAAAACAATATATCAAAGATTACAAATTCATTAATTCGTTAGAAATTCGTCCTTTTATGGAATTTTCAGCATATGTTTTGAAACGCACACGCACACCACACTATCATCAACAACCAATGAATATGGGTATGTGGTTTATCTTTCACGAGAGTCGGAGAATTCTTCCGAAAAAAAAAGAAAATACTAAAACGATTATATTAAATACAATCAAAGTAAATGAATATGTCTCAAAGAAAATGATTAAAGATTCTAAAAAAAATAAGAAAAATTCAACACAAATTTATGAAAAGACAAAAACTAAATTCTCAAATCAACAAACAAGATATGTAAACTTTAATCATACCAATTATAAAAAAAATTTCCGGTAAATTTGATTCTTTAAATACAGAAGAATATCCAAACACAAAAAATAAATAATATGATGTACAAACAAATCATCCGAAAACAAGAAAATAAATTAGAATCTCTCTCTAGAGATGAAGAAATCTTTCTAATACTCCTGATTTTTTTGAAAGATCCATATTTAACAGAATATTTTATGAAAGTATACCAAACTTGCATTTTTCAAGATAATATGAAGTTCCATATCAGCTTAAGAAGAAACGGTAAAGCAATCTCAAAATTGTACAATAAAAAAAATAAAAATATTTCTTGGTCTCCTGCCGTACCATTATCTTGTGATATACCAATTACTGTCAATCAATGGAGACAGTTTCAAAAACTTAAAACAGATATTCAATTCTTTTATGATAAATTTATTGGAGAAAGAATTAATAATTTCAATTTAATCTATGTTTCTTCCATTCAAAAGAAAATAAAGATTGTAAATCATGTTCGGAAATTAATTCAATTCAATTTTATTAATGAAGACTTTCTAAATTTGTCAGTGAAAAGACACATTAATGGATCAAATGGATCACTTGATATCGATGATTATGGTGGATTAATAGTCGATAATAATGAAAATTCAGGTTATTTAATCCTCTGATAAAAAAAATTAATAAAATCATATTCTTAATCATAAAATCATAAAACCAGCCAAATGAAAACATATTGAATCTTAATCCGTTTTTTTGCAATTCTCCCGAATAATAAGAAGAAGCAAACAAATCAAAATAATAGACCACACTTCCATATTATCATCATATTCACACTCTGAAAGATTCTGATGAAAATGTTCCCTCACATAAACACAATCCCAATCCCTACAAGGATGAGCATCCGTACAGTTCACTTCTTCCTCAGTAGGTGAAAGATAATCAATCCGTCGTTCCGAAACGCGAACCTTCTGGGTATCTTTCTCCTCTCGAGATTCAAACACGCCAATATAATAAGTCACAATCTTATATACTAGATACACAAGGAGACAGAGAAAACATAGAGCAAATATACCACAACAGCCGTAATATACATTCAATACTGTCGTTCCACTATCTTGAACTCTTTGAGGCGTCTTTTCTTTTACTTTTTGTTTTGCTTTCCCCTTCGCTTTCGCCTTCATATTCGAATTCTTCAAGATTGAACCGGATCCTTTCGGTTTGAGAGGTGCAGTTTCTCCCCCACCAGTTTCAATATCTTGGCCCTTCATTCTTTGATTCTTTGATTGTTTGAATTACAACAAATCAATACCAAACCATCAAATTTGATGGTTTGTTAGTATGAATTAACTAACAAACAAATTTAAAACGATAAAAAGAACAATGGATGTCTTTCTCGACTCTCACAAGTTCTCCAAGAACGATGAAGGATCTTTCATCCACACAAGAAATCTGGGACAAAAAGAAGGACACACTTACCCAGAAGCAAAATGGTCCGATGTAACTATTCACGGAGTGGACATTGACGATTCCATGTTCTGGCATTTTCGAAATGACTGCCTGGAAAGCTATCCAAGCGGAAACAGTGGCGGAGAAATTATTGTGGGCGAACGAAAAATCGACAATGAAATTCGAAGTTCAGTAAGTGGCCCCGCAAATAACTCAGAATTTGAAAAGGGATCGGGTGAAAAGAAACATTATTTCCGAAAGAGAAAGATCCCAACAACCAAGAAGAAGAAATATCCAGTTAAACCCATCAAGGAAACACAACTGACAAAGAAAAACACAACCGAAGAAAAGTATGACGAAGTTTCCGGAACAATGCGCTTTACAACCTCAGAAAAAGACCCCGGCGAATCAACCGAATCAACCATCGTGATTGATCGAGACATTTTCAAAAATGGATATGGTCTCTACAATATGAAAGAAGGAGAAAAGATTGGTGAACAATATCGAAATCTCATTGGTATCAATCGAGGATTCCACCTGATCAATCCCAATTATGATTGTCCAGAAAACAAACTCGGAATTTTCCTTCAAAATCCAGAAAATTATTGGGATATCAAAGAAGAAATATACTCATCTGATACAGAAACGGAATTCTCACCTTCGGTTTCTTCTACACCTGAAGTAAGGAATCCATACGAAATGTCGAGACTGTAAATTATCTGAAATAATTAACAATTTATCGAAACAAATCTTTAATTTTCTCAAATAGAGGACGAGATTCTAACGCAGCTAGCTTAACTCGTTCAATGTGAGACTTCAAAGGTATATTATTTTTTTTCATTAAATCTTCGACAATCTTTTTGGCATCATTAACAGATAAAAATTCACCTGAAATATATTCAACCAATGAAGGACTATTTAAGAATACTTCCGCCTCATCTAATTTATTCCAAACATCCTCGTTTATCGTCGCTATATTATAAAAATAATCGTGTATCGGGGCCAAATATTCCTCTGCCCCTTTTACACCGCCACCTATATGATTGATTGATTTTTTGGGTTTCATATTAAGAATAAAATCATGTTGGTGCCAATCTCCCATTGATTTAAAAAATCGTTTCGCTTCTACATCTCGAAATATATATTTTCCGTTATAAAGTTTCACATCTTTTTTTAGTTTATATTTACATAAATACATATCTTTATTGTATTCAAGGATCATTCCGAGTGGAACATATTTACCTTTACTAAAATACACACCTCTTTTTCCTGTATCAGTACACTCTTGTTTTTTCAATTTTAAACAATCAGCCGGTTGAGTTCTGTATAAAATTGTACCTTTTTTGAGAATAGTTGTATAGATCGTTTTATTAATTACTTTTTGGTCAATATCACTTTTGGGTTTCGCTTTCTTTTTAGATTTTGATCTTTTTTTAGTTTTAATCTTCTTTTGCTTTTTCTTTTTTCCCATTTTATATATAAATATTTATATTAAAATTTGATACTAATTTTTTTTATTCTAATAAATAGAAAATAAAAGAATGATATTTGATACTGAATCTCCCGAACTAATCCCCGGTTTTAATAAATTGATTCAACATCTTAAAGATTTAGAAACACAAAATAAAAATTTAAAAGAAGAAAATGAAAGAATTAAATTCAAATGTGAACGAGTTACTCGCTTGTACGAAGAATTAGATCAGAAAAGCGACCGTATATTTTCCCTTCTAACCGATGAACAAAAAAAACAAATCTAATTTTATATCTTTACTCACAACAGAATTTACATTTTCAATATTGATCTAAACTTCCACACAGAATGCACATAATTTACACTTTTCATCTTTCCGAAGATAAATTGGAAACTTCGGATAAGTTTTTTTTGTGATCGAATCATGCAGTGAATAATGAATCAACCGACACATTGGATCATCACACACATAATCGTGTAGCTTTCCCTTTACGATCTTGAATGTTTCACCATAGTAATTTACGCTTTTTGGCGCTTTTCCCGTATCCATCGGAGACTTGTACTCCATTTGTTTGGACCATGCATTTAGTCTCTTGTTATGTGCCAAGGACTGATTGTATATTTCTTCCGAAGGAAAGAATTTTGAAAGATCTTCCGTCAACTGATCTTTCACCAATCCTGTCCGTTTAGGTTTCTCAGAGAAGTTAGAACAACACTCATGACATAAACCACACTCACCCGAAAAGCAAGAAGAAGCACTGTAAGTTGTCATTTAAAATTTAATACAAAATTTATTACAAAATAATCAAATTTTAAATATAATAAGAAATATAATAAGAAATATAAATGATTAGAAATAAAAATTATTCTAATTTTAAAAAAAGAAAAAATAACACAAAAAAGAATAAAAAAATTAAGAAAATGAAAAGAAAAAGTAGAAAAAGTAGAAAAAGTAGAAAAAGTAGAAAAAGACGGAACAGGGTCCACACTCGGTCAAATAAAAAAATGAAGGGTGGGGAGCTAAAGGCGGGGGATACTGTGGCGACTACGGGACTGGTGGGACCACAAGATGCCATGCTAAATAACAGAAAGGTAGTCCTGGCAGGTTTCGATGAAAATACAAATCTATGGCGCGTGAAATTCGTTGACTTCAACAAGGAGATGTACTTAAAACCAGAAAACTTAAGACCGATTCCACCGAACAGGCTCTCCGGCACCTCCCGGGAGCGCCGCGAAAATGCCAATAGACGCCAAAAAAAATTCCTAAGACCAGATAGTTAATTTATAAAGAATATCTCCAAAATCGAAAGAAGAATTTAAACCCGAGCACCCGGATTACAACCACAACAGAATGTCAGGACAAGAAAACAAATAAATCCTATGATTGCTCCGGAAACTGCTTCAGCCATTTTTATTTTTTTTTGTTATTCATCTTTTATAAAAAAAGTTTCAAATTTACAAAGGAATTACAATTCATTTATTTCGTCCTCTTCAAGATCCATCAATAGTCGATTGAATACACACTCTCTAGCGAGCCCGAGCCGCCGGCCGGTTTTGTGCAGCCGAATCTCGACATCTTTTTTTCTTGGCCACCCCCTTTCTTTACAAATGTTTTTGTAATCTTCGAAACTAGTCTCAAAGACTAGTTTGGTTGGTCTCCGGTCGCAACCCTTGGGTATTGAATAATTTGCCCGAGGAATAACTGAACGACCAATGAGTCCCGCGATAGAATACTTTTGCGGATGCATTTGTTCAATTGGTGTCAACCAAGAGACAAACATTCTCTCTTTGGTTCTCCCGAGTCTCGTGGGTAGAAATCTCCTTACACCGTTGAAATTTTGATCCGAAATACACAACCGGGAAACATCCTCCCTCAAAACCCTTCTCTTTCCTGTGCAACATACCTCCTTGAGTTGGTTGAAAAACTCTCCATTCACAACCTTAATTCGCTCTCTGTAATCCGCAATGTCATAGACATTTTGAAGAATAATCCCCCCAATGTCAAACTCCAGTTCCTGCCAGAGACGCAAGAGATCTTCCCAGTAAAGTTGATTCATTGTAATTTGTTTGTGGATTGAAAGACTTCAAAATAATCAAATTTTAAACAAAAAAATGTTATCCTCTAACGGAAGCCCGCGATTCAGAACACAAGTGTTCCTTAGCACCTGGAGTTCACTCCCCAGTTTAACGAAAGAGGTATGAGGACGCGCCAAATTAGCAGGCACTGATGCATTTAGTGATTACATCTCTAATATCCTCATATTAAGGCCACAAGCCACTCGGACCCAACACCACCCGATGGGTGGGCGATCTTCAATCACCTAAAGATCGTCTTGCAATTTTGTTTTTGTGCGCGGCAAAAACTACTCTGTTTACTTTCAGAGTTTCCGCTAACTCAGATTTTAATGATGTAGAATAGGGCGTATCCCAAACACATCGTAGTGCATGTTATTAACTCCTGAGTTAACTCTTGATCTTGGTAGTATTAATTAGACTCTGTTGTCTCTAGTTGTGTTTCAGTTCGCGGAGAGAAGTCAGTGTATAGTTGGTTGCTTTGTTTCCATAAAAAACTATCAAATTTTTAAAACAGAAACAGTTAAAGATCTTCAATTCTCATCAGACAATACGGTATCTTATTCACACCTCTCGGATAATGTTTTGAGGGAGGAATTTCGGGGAAATACTCCCGATTGTCCAGTTCAGGATACCAAGTGATATCCGTGAAACCCTTCTCTCTAAAGCGCTCAAAGAACGCCTTGGCATTTCCAAGCATCGGCCAAGGGTGATCAAACTCAAGTGTGATATGATTTGGAGCTTCATTTGAAGGTCGGGACATATATTTTGGATCTTCTCTGATCCGCTTGGCGATCAACTCCGCCTGGCCTGGTCGGTCAGCGGTTGAAGTAAAGTGTTTTCCCTTGATCCCAAGAAGATACAATTTGGTTGGGTGGAGCTTGTCGATGGGAGTAATTCTTGTTCCTTTGTAAGTCAACACAAGTTCGCCGTTTCCTCTCTGCTTGTACATTCGTCTCAAACCCTTTCGGAGACGGTTCTGAGTCTTAAGTATCTCACTCAGAAGTGGCGGATCCCAGCAGTTCCTTGGGGGACAATTTTCGTTGACAAACTCCCGTAGATCCTTTGAGATCTTTCGCTTGTCGATGAAGACATCCAGATACTTCCGGAAGTAGGCGTGAGTGTCGTTGTCCAAGTCCCACGCGAGCATGAAAAGAGTGTAGAGATACAACATAGTTATGTTTTAGTTACTACTTATCATAAAAAATTGAATCAAATTTACTTTACAATGTCTCTAAAATTTATCTCCTTGAAAGATACCGAATTAACAAATGAAGACCAACACTCGCCAAAGCCAGATTCCAAGCGTCATACACGATGCCCACCTTCACTGCATCCCACTCAGAAGTTCCACCGTAAACCTTTACGAATTCTCTTTTCGTATAGGCTTTCCCATCATTCGGATCAACTCGTTTCTCTTCTTCATCTTCGTCTCCCCCAAGGCCTTCCTTCAACTTTTGGATCTCTGCCTCAAGTTCTTTTTCTTTCGCATACGCAACTCTGTTAGTCTCTTGAATACCAAGGTCGTATTCACCGGAGATACGATCAAGTCCGTAATGATCCCTGAGGTCGTTGATCACGGCTCCGTAGGGAAATATATCTCCGTCCTTGTCCTTTGAGATACGGGCAAACCATCCGGTCGTCTCCCTTTTTTCCATCCCCTGGTTGTATCCCGCCCAGTTACGGAACATCAGAAGATCCCTCTTCTCTTCTTCAAACCTCTTCACCCAGTACCATGCTCTCTCTTTCGGTTCTTCTGTTTCTGGGATAAAACCCAGATGATCCAAGGGTTTGTCAAATTGACGCGTCCATTCTTTCAGAGGATGGAACTCGTCCTTTGACTTGTAGAAGAAGTCAAGGAACACTTCAGAATT
>Ga0181415_1000360_pt1 | contig 13031 bp, 18 predicted proteins | sample 38SPOviralmetaG_FD_130140 | JGI IMG/M metagenome (GOLD analysis project Ga0181415, IMG submission 130140) | Marine viral communities from the oligotrophic San Pedro Time Series (SPOT) site, San Pedro Channel, CA, USA - 38 SPOT_SRF_2012-12-11 | ecosystem: Environmental > Aquatic > Marine > Strait...
TGCTTGCTCTCTGCGATCGTTAAACTCCTCACATGCTTGTATCATGTCTAGTGCAGTTTGCACTGCAGTACGAGCATGATGTTCGTCATCCAATGGAGCACCATGTATGTGCATACTTGCATCGCCGATATATTTTATAATTGTGCCATCGTTTTTAAGCACAGGTGCAGTAATACAAGTCATGTAAGCATTAATAGTTTTAGTAAATCCTTCAACATCTGTGCCATAACTTTCACCCAGTCCTGTAAAGTTTCGCATGTCAGTCATTACACAACTTAGTACTTTTTCTTCGCCGCCAAGTTTAATAAGGCTAGGATCTTTTTGTAGTCTTTCAACAACTGTTGGATTAACGTATGTACCAAACTGTGCTTTGATCTGTTGCTTTAATCTAAACTCTCTAACAAAACGTGCAAACACTGCATGTAATCCTACAATTACAATTGCTATTACTGGCATTGCTGCATCCATCAAATACAAGTGTGTTTGCCAAGCCCACAACGCTCCGTAGCCAAGTCCACCTACAAATACAACAATAGCACCGCCCACAATATAGTAGGGCGCAAAGCGGGCAAGTAGCACTAACAGTATTGTAAGGATTGCACTAGCACCAATCTCTGTAAGGTTTGCCCAGAATGGACGCTGTATCTGATCTCCGTCCATCATTGTTTGCAGTGTCACAGCGGCAGGTATATAGTTGTATTGTGCGCCTGTTGGGCTTGATATAAGCCCGCCTATGCCATCTGCCGTAATACCTATAATTACAGTTTTGCCTGTAACCATTTCTAGTTTTCCAAAATCAACAAGGTCAAGTGCGCTTAGTGTTTCAAATTGTTTGTTCCAGCGTAACCATATTTGTCCATTTGGATCTGTTTTTACAATAGGATATCCTGGTATGCGTATTTTTTCTACACCACCTGCACCTGCTTTGATCTGATAACTAGGTGCGCCTGTTGCTAAACGTATAACCTCGACTGCTAGACTAGGATATGTTTCTGTGCCTACACGCATTATTAATGGTACTCTGCGCACTACTCCATCTATTTCAGGTGCAGTATTACTAACACCAACACCATCTGCATTGTCGCCTAGTATAGGTATTGGACCTAGCATTCCGGGCCATTCAAACAAGTAAGGCAGCGGATCGCCTATCTTTGCTACACCTCTAGGCACTGCATTGCGATTTATTTGTGTACTACCAAGTTGACTAATTACAACGCCATTCTCAACCAGTGCTTCTGCTAGTGCAACATCGCCATCTAGTCTATCTTCTTCACTGAATAACATAGGCAGTACAATAATGCCAGCGCCTGCTTCTCGTAATCGCCATACAAAGTATGCTAGTACGTCACGCTTCCAGGGCCACTGTCCATATTCTGCTATTGTTTGTTCATCTATTTCTACTACAACTATATCTGTACTTGTAACTGGTGTATCGGTTTGCTGTAACAAGTCAAACTGCTTGAGTCTAATGGTTTGTACAACACTACTATCATTGTAGTGTGCGAAAACTAAAAGAGCGGCAGTAATAAAGGCTAATGCCCAGTGTGTAATTATTTTCATTTGATAGTACACTTTACTGTAACGTTTTTTCTATAAAACATTAACGATTCGATTTTTTCTTTATGATACTCGCATGTATGCCAATTGGGATACTCTAAGTTGTCATATTTATAGACTGTTGCCCCTATCATAATAATTATTGCTATCATAATTTGCTTGAACCTCTCTCTGTATATTTCGATATTTTATTTCTTGTAATCTACTTTTTATGTCCATGCACTTTGCTTCTAATTTTGTCATTGGAATATTTGGATACTCTGCTGTAACTTCATACAACCAAACATTGTGTAGCATTAAAACAAATAATCCTATTATTACCAGGATTGTAATTATTCCAAACACTAAAATCTCGCTAACAACAACGCATTACTTGCTTGTGCTACGTTCCAAGTTACTATACCCATGAATACAATTAAACCAAGCACAGCAATTACTGCAACCCAAATACACATTCTTTCTATTGCTTCTTCGCGTTCTCGTCTTGCTTGTGCTATTGCTTCTTGTTCTCGTACACGGATCTCTGCTTGTATGCGTACTATTTCATTCCAACTTTGAGGACCATAATTCATGTTAACAAACTGACGCAGTTCATTTTCCATACGCTCTGCTTCTTTGAGTGCTGCAAACTCCTCGAATGCTTCCTCTTCAATGCTTCCGTAAGACTTTTTCTTTTTCTGTTTTGCGCCGTCTTTAACATCTTTGATTGCACCCATCCAACGACCTATATCTCCAGCCATTGTCTCGATCTCGCGCCCATGCTCAAAGCCTGCCTTAATCGCGTTAAAAGCAGTACCAGCAATAGCAATAGCACTCATAGGATCCATCTATACACCTCTCAATGTATTTATTGGGTGTACCTATAACTTAGTGTCTGCTGTTAATTTTTGCTTTGGTTGTATGGCAGCGGTGTCTAAGTTGACGCACACCATATCTGTGATGTCTAATTTCTTTGATAGGGGGTTTACGAGTCTCTGCAATTAGCGGACTGTTTGCTGCGTATGTTACTTTGTTTTTTTCATCTTTGCTCATTGTTGGTTCACCGTTACTGTGCATCCATTTGCATTAGTGCAAGTGTTACTGAGTGTGTAAGTTTGTCCTGTGTTGCCACCTTGATTTACGTTCATGGTAGTTGGGCCAGTGCCGCCCAATGATACTGTGCTGGTATGTGTGCCATTGCCGCCCTGTGTATGAGTCATAGTATTACCATCGCTTGTTACAGTCAGTGTCATGCTTTTTGTGCCTTGTCCTGCTTGATTAGCAAATAGTGTATTGCTATCAGCAGTAATATCTATATCCATGTTGTGCGTATTATATGAATAGTGATTCCTTTGACTTGTTTTTACACTGTTGCTATCACCTGTAATATCCAAGTCAAAGTCTAGTCCACCAGGCTCGTTACTGTCTGTAATTAGTGCGGCTGTACTGTTGTTAAAGTGTCTACCTTGCACACTATGTACACTGTTTGAATTTCCACTTACAACAATACGCATGTCACTTGTTACACAACTATTGTTGCAGTATTGATCTGTTATCATACTATTGAGACTTCCGTCCTGTTCTACATAAGCATTTAAGTTATCACCTTGCTGCGAAACATCAAATTGATTGCCAATATGACTATTACTTGCACCTGTCTCTACCCATGCTGTGTTATCGTCACCATTTTGTGATATAGTACTCTCATGCCCGTAACCATGTTGGTCACTGGTTACGCTATTACGATCACCTGTTTGTGTGATTATTGCTTTAGGAGTACTAATACCGCCACTATCATTGTTAAAATACATGCTAATAGTATTTGTATCGCCGGTTTGTCTAAAATCAATTTTGCTATCATCTCCGTACATACTTGCAGTGCTTGTACTACCGCCCATACCTCGGATACTATTATTCTCACCATCCTGCACGATGTCTATGTCAAGATCATCACCGACTTGGCTTATACGAATATCATTAGCAATAGCAATGCTACTGCTGAATATCAATGCTATTGCCGCTGCTACTGCCAAGTTTGTAGTCATATAATTCAAAGTCTCCCTGTTTTATATTTAGTGAGTACCCATATCCTTGATTCAAATACAAGTCTATCTTATTTCCATAAGCAAAATCCTCACGCACCCAATGCCACCATGGATCCTCATCTTCTAAACGTATGCCGGTTGTTGCATCAAAACCTGTGCCATCTGTTTTTTTAGTACTAAGCAATGTTCTGTTCTGTCTAGTAAGTTCATCCTCAAACAATCTCATTAGACTAAGATTAAGTTCGTCTAGTAAATCTGTAAGTAACGAACGTAGCATATAATCACTTTCATCCAAGTCAGTAACCCAGATGTCTTTTATGGTATCTTGAAGTGCGTCTGCGTCTAATCCATCATATTCTAAAAAGTCAATACCCAAAAAGTCTGCTAAACGTCTTTTGCGCATCATCTCTTCATACTCTTCGTCTACATAAGGATTACGTTTGCGCAGTATAAGCAGTTGGTTAATGCGTTCTTCAGGTAATCCGATAACATAAGGTTTGCCAGGTGGACGCATATTGTGTGTAGTTTGTGTGGCTTGAAATGCTTTGTTAAGTATAACAAATCCTGCGTTAGTTTCAACTTCAATCTCGCCTGTGTAGCATTGCATATCTTCATCACAACTTGGAAGCAGTGTAATCATACTGCCTCCTAGTTCATCTACAACCATAATAAAGTCAGTACCTCGTACAGCAATACTAGCACTTGGTGTGCGTATCTTTACGTTTTGTTGATATTTTTTTGCAATTTGTCCACTAGCATATCGCACTGTGCCTAGTGTAGCCTTTATGCTTAGACTACCAATATCATTTGCTGGATCATAAACAAACTCATCAATAAAAAGTCTACTATGTTCTGTAATATCTACTCTTGTGTCATCTAAGAAATCAATTTGTATTTTGCCGTTAGCAGTGACAGCAGTATCCTGCATCTTAATACCAACACCGTCAACTGCTGGTAGACTGTTGCTGCCACGTTCAATAGCACCACTGCCTTTGACTTTGCCTATTTCACCAACGGCGCCAAAGGCAACACTGGGGATTAAAAATAATAAAAGAAACCATTGCATCGTTTATTTAATCAGTTTGTGTTATATCTATATCTGCGTTATCACCAACAGTTGTTAGATTGACAGTATTATCATATATACCGCTTTGATCAACTAATACATCGTTGCCTTTGCCTTTGACGTCTAGTATCATTGTATGTCCAGCACTGTCACCATCGCCTGCTACATCCAAATTAAATGTGTTTGCTGTTCCTACAACACTATTATTTTTATCGACTGTAACGTTTACAACTGCACTTTTACCATCAACATCTAAGTCCATCACTGTAGCATCATCTGTTACACTAAATGTAACAGTTGCACTGTCTGCATCTGCACTTTGACCTATGTCAATTGTGTATGCTTGATTATCACCTACTGCAGTTATGTTTAGTGTAACAGTCTCACAGTTACCCGCGGCTGCACTGTCACACATAAGCGCAACTGTATTACTGTCACCTGTAAATGCCCATGTACCAGTATAGTTGTTGCCTTGTATTTGTGCTGAAATAGTGTTTGTATCACCAGTTTGTGTAATGCTAAAAGTCATGGTATCTGCTGCAGTACCAGTTGCACCTAGTATGACTGCTTGTGTGCTTGTACCTATTACGTTATTTTGTCCATCCTGTACAATATCCAAGTCAAGTGTATCACCAACCTGACTAATGTAAATATCATTTGCTTGTAATGATATTGTTAAACCAAATAATATGATACAAGCGTATAAAAGTCTTTTAATCATTCCGTCCTACGGAAAAGTATTTGGTTATTTTCTGCTTTTGCGTAGATAAGATTGCCATGCTGTCCATGACTCCCATCTATACATTTGTTCAGCGTTTCTAAAACAAATATCATTTTTGTTACATACTCTATAGTCTCCAGCATTATTTTTTGTGCTCATCATCCATTCGTATGTAACATGCTTCTCAACTCCAACTTTTAATGCTTTGCGCAATTCTGCTGTGTCCTTAGCACACACCTTTGTGACTTCGAAAATCTTTGGGTTGCATGAACGCTCTACTAATGTTGGTCTAGCCTTAGGCAAACTTGCAATTATAGGAACTTCCTTTTTATCGCTGTGTGGATTTGCTCTTGGTATTAGTGGTACAACCTTAATTTTTGGTTTTACTTTTGCTACCTTAACCGGTTTTTTTTCCGGTACCACTTTTGGTTTGTTAAGACCTAGTCTTTCGCTTTTATTTTTTGTTTTAGACTTTTTAAATTTCCAAAGTCCTTTTCTCTCTCCTTCTTTTATGAGTTCTACGACCCCCGCTTCTATTGCGGACCTCACGGCGTAGTTTACAGGTTCATTGACAGAATAGCCATTTTCTGCTTCTACTAACTTGGTACCCAGATCGAAGAATTTAAAAACATCAATTCCACTCCTTGAGCTGGCTATTGTTTTTTCTGTAGCAACACTAAGCATAACTTTGCCAGTGCTTACGCTTACAATTCTCATAACAACAGTTACAGTATCAACTCTGTATTCGGTTTGTGCGCCTACTCCTAAGTATCTTGCGCCTATCCCTCCTACTGCAACATTACTATCATAACCTATAATTCCTCCCTCAAGGATTAAGCCTGCAAACTTCATTGGTTTAAGTGGTGTAGGACCATTGGGTAGTTCTTTTTCATACACTTCACGGGTGTTACGAATAAGTTGACGTTCTTTAACAAGATTGTCCAATCCAATACGTTCCAATACCTCAAACCAACTTCCATTACCTACTTCACTAAGGGCTTTAATAACCCAAACTTCTGATCCCTGTGTGACTGCACTGCTTAAATTTGCAATACTATCTGCAGGTTTACGCTGTCCAGTCTTGTCTGTAAAACCATACACCGCAATGGTAATCTTCTCGCCATCAATCTCAGGGACATCCCTAAGTTTTTTAGCAAGTGGTGCTTCCTGTACTCTTGGCTGTGGCGGCTGTGCATAAACCTCTAAAGATTTTTGCGCAGTTGAACCACCGCTGCATCCTGCTAGTAGAAACAGTGCGGACATATAAACTATTAAATTTTTCATTAAAAGTAAAATTCCCCTGCACCTGGAATAGTAATTGTAGTTGTACCATCATCTCCATTAATAGTAAGTGTGATCTCTCCTGTTGTAGTATCCTTAACCCAAGTAATAGTGCTACCTTCTATATCTGCTGTTCCAGTATTTGCACATCCTGAGGTACAGGTCGCAAACATTGCATCAACCATTTGTTTACTCAACGTCGCGTATATACGAGATTCAACATTTTTAATAAACTTATTAAGAGTTGTATTCTCTAACTCTCTTGCTATCCTTGCTGCTTCTGACCGTTTTTCATCCGCAAGTTCTTCTTTGCGATTATGTTGCAGTTGCTCTGCACTTAAAACGTGGTTACTATATCCATTACCATAATGAAATGCTGGACTTTTGTAACTCCATGTAAGTTCACTTGCACTTGCTCCAATCGCGGTCAGGGTTATCAACAAAAACAATAACGCTCTATTCAATGCCTTCTCTCCAATATATTTAGTTTAAAGTGTAAATATTTTTACACCTATATAACTTTTTACTACAACTTATCCGTAGGTATAAGTACTTATATGATTTCTGGACAAAATGAACAACAAGCATTATGGGATGCACTGGATTACTTTGACAGACCCATAAAAGAAACAGGTCTAGTACAAGAATTAGAACGTTTGGAAATAGATAGAATTACTGATGCACTAGATGCTAACGAAGGTAATCGTAGCAGAGCTGCGCGGAAACTGGGTATAGGCAGAACACTGCTAATACACAAAATTAAAAAATATAATCTTTAGATAAATTCAGTTATTTTACGAGAGCCTTGAGGACTGATACTCATTCTAGCACCTTTGATTCCAAAGTTATTACGATCACTGCTATATCTTACCATCATAATAGGCTCATAAGCATCTTCTAATCGCTCACCGTTACTGTGTGTGGGACCAGTGCCTGTAAGTTTGTTACCATCAAACACAGGATCACCTTGCATAATAAGATCAACATTTTGTTGTCCTCTTTCGCCACCAAATGCATTACCATAAACAGCAATGCCACGCAAACGTCCATTTTGTATTTTTCTTGCTAGAGTCATGTTACGCGGCATTGCACCGTCTATGGTGCGTTCTTTAATTGCTTTTGCGAACGCATTTATTTCTTCTTTTGCAGCAGGCATTTCTTTGTATACGGCAGCAAGTTCTCTGTCGCTAAGTCCGCCATATTGTTGAAAATCCTTTGCAGTGCCAGGCACTCCTTTTTTATGGCTTATCCAGGCAACTTCTTTTCCACTTGCATCGTATGCATGAAAGTCGCTTTTAGGAGTTCCCGGTGTACTTGCAAATCCTGCAACACTTACAGTTTTATCACCTATTGTAATTTTGACAGCATCAGCAGCGCCTTTTAATTCTGCAAACTGTGCATTAACACTACTCAATGCTGCATCTTCGTCTCTTGTTGAAAATCCTGCTTCTCTGCCACCAAATTCTGCAGTTTTTTGTAAGGCTGTGAGACTATACATTTTACCATCCTCACCAGCAAACTTTTGTGGTATTTGTCCTTGACGTAGTAATTCTATTGTCTCTGGATCTGGCTTTAGTAGTATAGTGGCTTCAGTTGCTCCGACTGGAACAAAAGGTTGTTTATTTTGAAGTTTTTGGATGAAAATATCCAAGTTATTTCTTTTTGATAATTGACCTGATAAATTTGCTTCTTCAATTTCCTGCATATCTTCTGGGATAACCAATGGACCTTGTTGCGTAGACTTTACGCCCTTTACAGGATATTGTGTTAGTTCATATAATAGCATAGTATACTATTTATCGAGTAGCAACCATAGTAAGACTTAGCCCACATACTCGTAGTTTTAGTGTGCCTGTTTGTTCAAACACAACTATTTTAGCACGTTGCCCACTAGTAGTTTCATATTCACAAATGTAATCGTCAGGTATTGCTACACCGCCTCTAGCAAGTGCAGTGTGGACACAGGATTGTAGTTGCTGTTTGTAGTCATCGTCAACCCAACTACGGGCAAGAGCTCTACCAAGTATATCAGGTAGTTGTGCTTTTACTTCTTCACGAGTATTAAGGTCAATGTCCTCATCTACAAGTTTAAATTCATATACATATTCAACAGGGAGTTTTTTCTCATAGGGAACAACTGCATTTTTCATTCGAAAACTCTATTATGTGTATCTGCACAACGGATAAACGTTGCACACTTGGGCAAATGCTTTAGTTTATTAGCACCAACGTAAGTGCAACTGCTACGGATACCGCCAAGTAAATCTCTAACAGTAGATTCCACTGCGCCTCTGTAAGGCACAAGAACTTCTCTTCCTTCACTGCTTCTGTACTCCTTTAGTCCACCAAAATGTTTTTCATTTGCTGCTTCACTACTCATACCATAAAACTGCACAAACTGTTTTTCATCAAATACATGATTGATGCCGTCATGCATCATTTCTTGTGTCTTATATCTTTTTGTAATTACTTGTCCACCGCCTTCATCATGTCCTGCTAACATGCCCCCAAGCATAACAAAATCGGCTCCTCCAGCAAAAGCCTTAGCGACATCTCCAGGACAAACACAGCCGCCATCAGCAATAATATGTCCACCAAGACCATGAGCAGCATCAGCACACTCCATGACTGCGGACAATTGCGGATAGCCCACACCAGTTTGTATACGGGTAGTACAAACACTACCAGGACCAATACCAACTTTAACAATATCTGCTCCTCTTAGTAGTAACTCTTGTGTTTGGTCTGCAGTTACTACGTTGCCTGCAATAATTGTAAGTTTAGGATAGTCAGTTCGCATTTGACTAACAAAGTCTAAAAATCTTTCACTGTATCCGTTTGCTACATCAATACACAAATATTTAATATCTGCACCTTGATACACTGCACGAAACTTTGCTGCATCTGCTTCCATAATACCCATGCTATATGCTGTGTATTCTGCACGTTCTGGATTGTCAACAAAAAAGCCTACTAGTTCTTTTATACTGTAGGTTTTTATTAAACAGGTAAACATATTTAATCTGCCCATTGTGTCAGCCATATCCATAGTGCCAACACCATCCATGTTTGCTGCCATGATTGGAATACGTTCAAAGTTTAGTTTGCTGTTTCTAAATGTATGTGTACGTTCTAAACGTACTTCTTTGCGTGAACCTAGTGTGCTACGCTTTGGACGCAGTAGTACGTTACTGTAGTCCAGTTTGAGATCATTCTCAATGTTCATTTGTGCCTCTTAGTTTGATTCTAGTTTTACTTCTAGTGGATAGCCTTGATTTCTAGCACTCATTAGTACTTCTACGCCTTTTTGTTCTGCAATTTCAAAAGGCAATACTGCTACAATACTTGCACCTTCATCACTAATTTCGTGTGCTTTGTCAACTGCACCTTCATCTTCATAGTTAAAAATATTAACTAAACTTTCAATAACAAACTCGTATGTTGTTACATCATCGTTAAGGTAAATTACTTTAAAGTCCTTAGGCGGCTCAATGTTAAGCACTGGGCGTACATTTTGTTTTATTTCTGCGTCGTTCATGTAAACTCCTGATTATGTGAGGAGCGTTTCCGCCCCTCACTTTATACTAATATTTACTCCGCAATTTGCTCAATAGCAATTTTACGAGGCTTTTTTTCTTCAGGAATAATACGCTCTAGCGCAATGTAGAGCATCCCATTCTCAAGTTTAGCACCATTGACAACTACATCTTCTGCAAGAGTAAAACTACGGTTAAACTTGCGCTGTGCAATTCCACGATGTACAAAGCGACTTGTGTCACCTTCGTCAAGTTGTGGCTCATGCGAGATTGTCATAATACCATCCGCTGTCTCAATGTCTAAGTCAGCAAGTTTTACACCTGCAAGTGCAATTTCGATTTGAAAATTGTTGCCGTCTTTGACTATGTTGTATGGAGGATATCCTGTGCTGTTTTGATTGTTCTCAATATAGCGTTGCATATTATTGAATACTTGGTCAAAGCCTACAGCATATGGTGTTAGTTTATTGATGTCGAGTGAGGTTAATCTTTGCATTTTTCGTTTCTCCTTATAAAAGCAAGATATGTTATGAGACCCTTAAAGGCATCTCTAGTTTAGTGGTTAACCGTTGACCACTGCGTGTGTATTAAGTCACAACACTATGATTTGGCCCATATAAATTATATTGACTATATGTTTGGCCCTGTATCCACCGTGTGACTCCACGATGTTAAATTTATTTATCTTTATTGATTATCAATTTCACGTTTTTTCTTTAACCAACGTGCGCGACCTGCTGCTTTTTTGCGGGCGCGTTTTTCACTTGGTTTTGTGTGATGCTTACGATCACGAATCTCTTGCATTACGCCTTCATCTTGCAATAGTCGCTTTAATTTACGCCATGCACGATTTATATCATTATTGCGTACTTCTACAGTAAGACCGCGCTTTTGTCTTGGTTCTCTATATGCCATGTATTAATCCATTTTATCAGCGGTTCCAGTGGATCTGCTGCCTCATTAAAGTTGAATCTTTTATATGATTCTTTATTATTATAGTAGTATACATTATGTTTGTCAATAAAATAACCTGTAAAAAAGTCACTAAATTGACAATTCATTATAGTAAGATCACTACTATTATATGCATTAGTTATCCACTCTAATGTATTATCTTCAGTAGTCTGGTATACAGTAATAGGCAAAGGCATTCTACGAATATTATCTGTTATACTTTCTATGTATAGGTCACATCCTATTAGAAGTATTGCAGGTTGATTAGCAAAGTAAAAATCAGGTTCTGTTACCACGACGACGTTGGATTGCATTTTCAACTTCCTCTTGTTCTTGAACTGTAAGGTCTTCTATGTCTGTATAACCTTTTACTACTTGATCTGTTAAATGCTCAACATACTCATCATTCAAATATGTATCTGTAATCTCTTTTTCTAACTGCATCCAGTTAGTGCCAGTGTATCTAAATAATTTATTAGGCAATGTATCTACACGCACAAATAAATCGCCCTTGTCAGGATCTTTTGGAAATGCTACACCAAAATCTGCTTGTGCCGCTTTATCTAAGTCGAGGTCCGCTACTGCAGCGAAATTCTTTGTAGGAACCCCTAGTCCTTTTTTGGCTCTTCTGTCTTTAAAAACTGTAGTGTAGAATCTTCTTCAGTTACTTGTGCTTCAAGATCTTCTGCAAAGTCATCTTTTTTTACAAGGTTATACTTCTGCGCCATCTTAACAACTACTTCGTCTCTACGTTCAACTTCTGCTTCTAATTCGCTAATCTTGTTTAGTAATTCTTCAATCTGTGTATGCTGAGCACCTACACCTGCTTCAATTTCATCTAACTTATTTTTATATGCATCACGTTCTCTTTCAGTTGCATGCAACTGATCGTGTGTCTTGTTAAAATTGGCTTGTTGCAAATCGCGTTGTTCTTCAGTTGCAACAATTTTATCTACAAGTCCGTCATTCTCGGCTTTCATTGCTGCTATTGCGTTTGCTAGTTCATCACGCTCTGAAAGTAATCTATCACGTTCTGCCACTAGTTCAGCATGTTTTGCTGGATCAACATTAGCAAGATTACCGTCTAGTAGTTTTTCAATCTCAGCCAATACATCATTATGTTTTTTTAGTTCCATGTCTAATTCCTCTAATCTTGGATCAGTAACTCTTACTACCTTTTGTTTAGGCTTGTTTAATCCACGCTCTTGTCGCCACCATGTAATACTCATTACACCTGCAAGCACTAAACATATTGCAAGTGGATCAAACACTGCAACAATAATAATAATTACCCAGCGTACTGCTTCTTCCAGTTGACTGCGATCCGCTTCGCCATATACTAGTTCTGCTATGTATTTTACAGGGCCAACTTCTGCTTCAAACTGTCTGTAGTTTTTTTCAAATACAAACTTGTCCTCACGCAAACTATCTATAGTTGGCTGTAGTGACTCAATTTGCGTTTCAAGTTCGTCAATGCGTACATCAATATCCTTGTTTGAACTGCCTGCTTGTAGTGTATACTTTGCAATGTTTTCATTTGCACTTGCAATAGTAGGCTCTACAGTTTTGCGTATATCAGCAATACGAGCTTCTACTTGTTTTATTTGATCTGCAAGACGATTGTTTATCTTTGTGATTTCACGTTGTACTGCACTGGCAACACTTATTTCGCCGCTCTTTGCTTTGTCTATATCACCTTGTAGTTTTTGTCGTTGACGACGCTGTTGTTTGCGTAGTTCATTGCCTTTGGCAACCATGTCTGTCGTGCCGCCAAATGCTCCTGTTTTTGCTTGTCCTTGTTTGGTGTAAGCAAGTACATCAGCATCTAAACGATCAAGTTCTGCTTGTGCAACTGCTATTGCATCTGCACTACGCTTTTGTGCATCGCCTAA
>Ga0181415_1000362_pt1 | contig 12986 bp, 13 predicted proteins | sample 38SPOviralmetaG_FD_130140 | JGI IMG/M metagenome (GOLD analysis project Ga0181415, IMG submission 130140) | Marine viral communities from the oligotrophic San Pedro Time Series (SPOT) site, San Pedro Channel, CA, USA - 38 SPOT_SRF_2012-12-11 | ecosystem: Environmental > Aquatic > Marine > Strait...
ATCCATATCTAAGGTAGCAATTTCTAAATGAGAATCTGAACCATAGACTTTAGTAAAATTAGTGGCGGCTGGAAGACTCTCTCCGAAGTGAACTCGATTAGTAGTAATACCTCTTAAATTTCCACTCAATAAAACTAAATCGACCATAGAATCTCGAGTTGCTATAAAAGAATTTAATCCATCTGCTGGAGTTAATGTTAATGTTCCGACAAGAGAATTCGGTGGAGTAATACAGACGTTGACTGGAAACTCGGTAGTTTGGTCTGGTGCTGGTGGGTCGGAAAGAATGAGTGGAGTTCCACATCCTCCAAATTTGGTAGCATCTAAATGTTGATAAGTTCCTTCTGTAATTGTAGTTTGAATATTCCACAAACCACGCCGACCATTACCTCGACCAGATGTAGCACCGCTGGCGGCATTATTAAGTAAATTCATATACCCCCATAATTGGTCATTCATTTGATGTTTCTCTCCTCGCTTAGTTTCGAGTGGGTCTTGTAAAATCGGAACTATTTGTTCTTGTTCTGAAATATAACCATAATAGTAAATAGTCTCGGTAATATCTTCCTCAAATTCTATACTCTGTCCAGTAATCCCCTTCTGATTGATGAAGGCTTGATGAACTGAAATTTCCGACCCACTTGGTGCGACAATGGTATCATTCAAAGAATAGTCCCATATGTTAGTTTGTTTTGATTCACTGTCTTGTGCCGAGAATCGGTTAATATCTATATAATAAGATTTAGTTGGGGGAGCACTCATATATAATATGAATAGAAAATTAAAAATGAATAAGAAACAATATAAATTAACTTGAGACCATAACTGAAGTTCCCTTCGGAAGTTTTTTAACAACTACCACTCGAGAGTGGGTAATGTAGTAATCAACATCCATTTCACCTCTGTAGTCTGGAGATTTGCCTTTGGCATTTTCAGTAGCATCAGTTCCATTTCCAGAACCATTCATTCGTGGTTTTCGTTTGTATTTCCAAATAAGAGGTGAACCGCTCATTATAGTAGTTCCGCCTCCAACAATCTGTGGATTACCATTAGATAAATCTGCTCCCAATGGTTTGTATTGTGCCATTAAACCATCTTCCATAGGTGCGAGTCGTTGTCGTTCGGCATTAGGGTCATTGTAATACATTGGTCTCGGAAGAACTAAGTCTTCACCCATAACTAAAGACATTTGATTATACTGACTTGCGTTTTGGAAAACAAAGTTCGGATATAAATCTAAACCGTTGACTTCGAGATTATATTCTTCTTCATCGACACCGTGAATGGCTTGGTGCTGTAAGATTTTTCTTGCTTGACCCATAGAGTTTGGATTAGTGAATGTGATGGCCTCTGTTGTCGGTGCGCCTGCTTCGCAATTTCCGCTAAGAACAAGGGAACGTCCAGCAACATCTACAGAAACCACATATTTAGGAGTCCCAGCAGTCGAGATTGAAGCGGATACAGCCAAAGCACCAACACTAATATTTTCACAGTTAATGTCGGAAAGATTGGGAGCACTTGATGAAGTAGAAGTTGCGGTTCGAACAATAGTTGAGCCTTCACGCTTTTTATAATCTACAAATCGTTTCGCCATAACAACATTGTGAACTTCCTTACCAGTCTGACCTAATCTGTGTTCGACTTCTTGGACTTCTTTACTTTGTCCGACTGCTGTGAGTTTTTTCTTAACTACAGCAATCTCTGGGAATTCAAATCTGTATCCGCCTTGTTTAGTAGTTTGTTCTAAGAAGTTATTGATAACCGAAGAAGGTGGAAGCATATAGTCCACAACTAATTGAACTTCTGCGAATCCGACATCTGTAGTAGTCGCTGCGAATGGCGAACCAGACTCAGCACCAGCGGATGGTTTATATGGAACTGGTTGTCCAGCAACTGTCTGTGGGACGTTAGTAAGATTGTAAGCATATTTATCAGAGAAGTTCATTTCAAATTCTAACTGTATATTGTAGTCAGTGAATAAGAAGAGTGGAAGACTTCTGCCTTTGAGGCAAGGGAAAATCATCGAGAGTGGAATACCATATTTTTCATTAACATCAGCAGATGAGTTTACAGCAAGAGAATTCACAGCAGCACCAGTTCCGTCGGCGGCAGTTCCGAAGTTAACACCAGAATCATTTTCAACATAGACAATCTGACCTCGACCAGTTGCGTCAGTTCCAGAACCACGATTAGTATTAGCAGCCTCAAGAACTTTGAGTTCTAATGAATTACCGAGATAATGACCTAAAACATTTCGTCGCTGTAATACCGACTTATTGAGATTCAACATAGCGGCAATTCTGTCTACATCTTGAGCATTCTGAACTTCATAATCTCCGATTCGTAAGTGAGCATTCTTAATACATCCGAGAGCTCCAGACCAAAGATTAACTCGGAACTTATCGTTGTTTCCACCAGAAAGATTTTTTAATTTAAAAGTAAGCATAGAAGTTCCTTCGAGAAAACCTACATTTCTAATCGTGAACTTAAATACTTTAGAAGCATCAGTTGTAGCATTGTTGGTTTCTACAGTTTCAGTTCGAATTTCCGACTGTTGTGGCACTTCTTTCAATCCATAATCAAGTAATTCAGCAATAGACATTTTATATATTATTAATATATTTTATTTTTTCAATTTCTTTTTTTCTTGAAATACTTTTGGATTCTTTGGTTTCTTCTTTTTATATGGAAGTGGTTTTTGCTTCTTAACTATATCAAACTCTTCTTCTGGCGGCGGTTTTGGCTTAGGGTCGACTTGGACTTCTCCATCAAAAATCTTCTGAGAGTTGTGTTTTTTATTTTTATACTGAATATCTGGATACAGTGAATTCCACGCCTTTAACTCAACTGGGTCAAATCGTTTTATTTTCATTTGTTCTGCTAATGAATTAGGTTTCTTAGGTTTTCGTTGGCATATATGCTTAGTAGAATTTAGGTTGTTCATATATATAGTTAAGGTTTTTCTATTGTAAAATTAATTACACTCCCACTAAGACCTTCTGCGATAACATTGGATTCAATGTCTCTAATCTCTACATCCAATGAATTGAGAACTTGTCGATTATTATCTAAATCTAATTTCTTCTGAATGGAAGGTTGGAAAGTTCCGACTATTATATCTCCAGTTCCACTGTTAATTACCTTTGAATCTGAATAAGGAGTCGGAACATCGTGGATAATAGGTTGAGCATAACCAGCACTCTGAACATTGTTTCCAGCACTCATTGCTTTACTCTGAATATTCTTGTAGGCTGAAATCGGAAGATTCTTTAGGAAGATACTATAACTTTCATCTGTATGTTGGTCTGCGTCTTCTTTAACAATTTTTGATACTTGATTCTCTGGTAGATTTGGATTATATTTATCAGATTCATTTACACCCACAAATCTGGCTAACTCGGAACTAATCTTAAATTGATAGGCTTGAACCAAAGTAATCGGAGAAGCATTAGTCGCAGTTCCGAGTGGAGAGTTTGTTCCAATCTTTTCCCATCCAGCCATCTTAAGAGTTTCAAAACCTTCACCGTTCTTTTGAGCAGACATTAGAACACTGAATGGAATTTGAGAATTTGCCTTCTGTGCTTTCTGAGCATCTGTTCCAGTATTGATAGTAGTTAATCCTTTTTGTCGGAAGAAATTATAAGTTAACCATCTAACGGAATTTTTACTATCATAAATCATATTGGAAGAATCTACATAGTTTGAATTAATTAGATTGAAAAGTCGGAACTCTAATTTATCATTAGAAGATGCTTGAAAACCTTCTGCCCAATAAGTTTGAAGGGCAAATCGAGCATTCACATTATTAGCATCTGCTCCTTCTAACAGTGAAGCCATTGGACAACTCCATACCTTAATCATTCTATTAACTTCTGCGGCCGCTCTTGTGGGGGCATTGTGCCGAGTTGTATAATTTGATGCTCTCCATATATTCAACATCTGTTTATTTCCATCTGGTTGAGAAGAACCAGTAATTTCTATACCAAGGAATGCTTGAGGAATTGAAGCTGCTTTATCGGCTGCTGAAGCATCAACTCGAATAGCATTGGAAGTATTTGGTTTATATATAATCGGAACAAATAGGTTTTGACCTCCAGCACTTGGAGCTTGAGTTCCAGTTGTGCCGTGAGTAAAACTATTGACGGAACTTCCATCAGCATAGGCAGTCCAATCATCACCACCAGCCTTTAGTGAATCTGCTATTTCGTGAGAACTGAGTCCCATAAAAATACTTCCGACTTGTTCTCCTACAGTCTGAGCACCCACAAATTCTATCAAATTGTGATTCTCTGAATTAGGGGAAAGTTCCGACTGATATGAAAAATCATAAGTTTGTTTCGACATACCAAAGCAATCATAGAATAAATCTGCTGGGTCTGCTCCAGCATCTGCGTTAGTCTTAATACAGACATTGTCGGTATCTGCGGCCATACCAAAATTGTGTTCTGCTGATAATCCAAGCCAAGATGGTAATTCCAGAACATTATAATCTTTATACCAACCTATAGCAATCTTAGAATAATCTTGTCTTTCATAAACTGGATTGTAGAGCATCATCTGTTTCGGAACTCCAGCAACTGCTCGAATTCCATAATCAGCATCGACCTCTGGGTCTCCACCGAGTCTTTCATTAATAACTTGTTCTAATTCTGATGCTGTATATCCAGTTTGATTTGTTAATGGATTGATAACTGGAATAGTAATTGAATTAGTTCCCATTACAGTATTGGCAGTTCCAGCGGCGGCTGGTAGCACAGTCGGAAGAACTTCATTCAATACGACTTCTATAGTTTGGTCTGTATTAAAATAAATTGATGAGTTTCTTTTGAACTTCGCAAAGTTCAGATAAACTTTGGAATTTGGTTCTATAACAAGGGGTTCTCGAAATCTAACTGAATATGTGTGTCCATTATCCACTGGCGAGACAAGGTTAATTGAAGTCATATTTATATATATAACTGAGAAAATTAAAACTGAAATAATAAATGTTTGAACTCTTCTTCTGGTTCATCTGTATAAATATATTTTCTTTTGGTTTTTTTGGGGTCTACCCTCATATAACCATCTCGAAATTGTTTCTTTAGGGACTTGACTCTCATACGAACACCTTGTTCTGCGAGTTGAAGTTTCATTAGGAGTTTTTTTGCTGGGTCTCGACGCATAGGTCTTTTCGTAATGTAATACCTTCGTCCGTAAGTTTCTCCTAATCTTGAACCATCTTTTTTTCCGATTTTATAACCATTGTTGATTTTAAAAATCTTTAAGTCCATAGTAATATTATATTTTATTTTTCTAATTGCTGTTTAACTAATTGACTGTGAATATCTGGCTCGATAGAGCATTTAGATTTACAGCATATGGTCATCTTACACACTACACGTTTTAATAGTTTTCCGAACATACCATTTAAAGAGATTTTTTTAATAATTTTATATGAATTCTGATGAATTAGAAACACTTGGTGCTGTAATATTTGTTATCTGTGTCGGACTTACTTTATACTGTATTATATGTTGGGACACCCACCACAAACCATTTACATTGTCTTCACAAGAGTCTGAAGATTGAGTGCGGCATTGTATTTAACGAATGTCTGAACAAGTTCCGACTTATTTCGTCTATCAACTGGTAAGAGTGTAGAACCAGCATTGACTCCAGAATGAACAGTATTAGAGTAATCTCGGTTGATGTAGTTAAGAGAATTTCCGACTCCATAAGTGTAATCAACTCCTAAACCGAGAAGTTCTGGATATAACTGATTACCGACACCGCTTGTAGCAGCAACAGCAGTTCCTTCAACTTGAGCATTACCAGCGTTGTAGATACCATTAGTTCTGTCTCTGTAATCAAATTCTAAATTGTTAACAGACCTTCGCATATTAGCGGAACTTCGTTTTGCTTCCATACCTCCGAGTAATGCTCTTTCGAAATGTTTTCTAAGTTCTAAATCACCCATTATATTTTCACGCTTGAGCATCTGAGATGGGTCAATTGAACCCTCACCTAACTCAACTAATGATTCATAATTAGGTTGAGATTTGAGTGGGAATGTGAATGGGAATCTGAGATTATCTTTCTTATGTTCAACTTGTTTCATTCCCACTGGAAGTCGGAAGTTTGTTTGTTGATAGGCTAAGTTGTTAGTTTGGTCTTTATCTAAATATAAATTACACATTGCCTTAACTGAATTGAGTTGAGGAGTGTATGAGATATTATCTTGGTCAGCGTGGATATCGTTAAGTAAGTTGAGTTGAGAGTTCAGAGGAATCTGTGCTTTGTAGGCACTCATTTCTGCTGGAGTCGGAACTATGTATCGACCCTCAAGTTTTAAGTTTCGAAGACAATACATCGAATTTGCTAAATCATTGGCAGTTTGATTACCTTTATCTCTGAATCGTTGGAACAACACGGAACTATCTGGAGCAAGATGGATTGTGAGCATAAGACCATTGGTGTATGCTTGACCTAAATGGATATTTCCAGACTGGAATAAATCAATATCTAATTTGATAGAGAATGGAACTCCTAATTCTCGGTTGTTATTAGTTTTCAAATCTTGGGCAGTTTTATCGGCAATAATCTGAATTCGCCTATTTACTTCATTGGCGTGATTGCCTTGAGCAAGTGAGCGATTTGGTGCGACACCCCACAAGTAATCTTCATCGTTGTTAGTATAGGCTTCTCGGAGTGAACTGTATGCTGGATAGTTGTGGATGTTAATTAACTCGGTATTAGTTTTTTTTGTTTGAATTACCACTTTATCTATAACATTATGAACACCTCCGTGATTCGGAATATTACAAGCAACTTCTTTAGTAATAGAAGCTCCATTATCATTTTCCATATTAGCGTAGTTTGGGTCTCTGAAACCTTCGTCGGTATCTTGCTGTTTAACTATAAACTGGCCAGATAATACTAAAGTTCTTGTTTCTAACATTTTCTCTACAGCAGGTAATGAGAACTTAATAATTGGATTAGATTCTTTGAATGAGAAACCACCAGCAACTCCGTTAGCACCAGAACTTTGTAATGGATTATCGTTGAGAGGCGAAATCTGAAAATAATTCTTTTCAATCGGCATTTTATATATTAATAAAATATTTTAATTATAAAAAAATTCAATTTATAAAATAAGTTGGAGATTATCTTTGTTAATCATTATAGTTTTTACTGAGAATACAAAGTGTATCATTCTCACATTACCAGCCTGTATTCCATCGGATGCTTGGTCTCTTCCGTTAGAGAATGTAAGTCGGATTTGTGGTTCAGCGTCTTTAAGATTGTAGACAAACTGTTCACCTCGTGCGAGTTCTCTGGCGTGTAAGTATGTGTTGGTATAATCACAGATGTTTCCAGCACGGCATTCACCAAGTCTTTTCACATCTTTTCCTATTGTTTTGAATGCCTTGACTAATTCATTCATATTAACAACTTTATCTTGTTTCGCTGAAGGATTGTAGGCTTTAAGAGGATACAGTTTATTGTTTATGAAATACTGGACTGAATCTAAAAATATCCGATGTGGTGGTTGACCATTGTAATAGTTCTGACCATATTTCTCATTTTCAGTGCTTACAGAGATATAGTGTGTGAAGATACTTTTCGCAGCCGAAGCAACAGAAGTAATATCCGATTGATGACTAAGACTTGTCTGTGGAAGATTATCAAGGAAACAATCCCAAGAGATGTAATCGAACTGACTTTCCTTAATCATTCCTTTCATCATACCTTGAGGTGGGATTACTTGGAGAACTTTGAGTTCAACATTCTTGAGTTTATATGTGGATTGAGTGGTATCATTAGCAAAGTAAATAACACAGTTGTTAGTAGTCGCACCAGCAGCGGTAAGTGCTGTAGTAGAAACTACAACAATTCTTGATGTCGGAAGTCCATCGGTTTGTGTGAATTCTCTGTGGACGTGGTCTACAACGAATGGTTGAGCACCAGCCTCTCCACCTCCTCCAGTATTTTGAAGAACCATAGAAGCACCCTTAACAATACCTAAGTCTGCTGGGTCGGCAATGTTAGTTCCAGTAATCACAATAGTTTTGAGTGTCTTAGCACCACGACCACCACCAGCAGCGGCAACCTTAACTTCGTCAACAGCAATACCATTAGCAAATGAATCGGCTTTGACCACACTGGTCGCAGAAGCACCATTAGCAACATTTAATCGAGTCATAACACGCTTGTCTTCGGCAAAAGTGATTTCAATTCGAAGACCACCGAATAATAGGATTGGAGTAAGTTTTTCCGAGACACCGAAATGGGAGAAAATTCCAGACTTCAAAGGAATACAGAACTTCCGAGCAGCGAATTTCTTAGCACACATCTCATTATCAACATTGGCTTCTTGATTAGTTCCACTCACTACTCCAGTTCCAGATGAAATTTGACTGAAAAGTTCCGACCCTAAATCTAATGTGCTTCGAGCATCTCCAGCATAACCACGTTCTGTAAGGACATTTGCTTTTGTGGCAGCAGTTTGGGCACAAGAGTATGCTCGTGGTTCAACATCAGTTCCATTCTTAAGTTGAGAGTGGGCATTATCTTCTTCACAATATTGATTTTCTAAAGAACACCATAAAGAATAATTGGTGAGTGATTCGAGGAGTTGACCATTTGCTAAAGAGTAGATATCCATTCTGTCGATGACTGATGAAGCACCAGCGGTTGCTGGGAATGAACAGACACGAGAATTAGGGCAAGTGTTAAGAATATCGTAAGAGAGATAAGAATCTTTTCCCTTAACAAATCCGATATCTGGATGAATGGTAAAGATTGCTTTTTGTTCGGAAGTAAATTCAGTTCCATTATCGGCAACGAGGGCAATAAATTTTGAGTTTTCGGCAACAGACATTTTATATATTATTAATATATTTTATTTTTCCAAATTAAAATATCTTAAATTATTATAATGTCGTTGAAAGAAATCGTAGAACCTATCTATACCCAAATAGAGGATAAATCTGCTCGTGTTAACAATACTCTCATAAGAGCAATTGATGATGCGGCCGCTGCTGGAACTTTTACCTTAGGAGCATCGAGTAATCTACTTGCTTTTAAAATTGGAGATGCTTCTGGAGCGAATACTGCTTTAGATATTGTTTCAACTTCTGCTCTTGATGTTAGAACAACTGGGACTGGTGCTCGACAAGTGAAGGTTGAAGGATTAGTTGCTGATACTTCCGATTCAAATAAAAGAAAACCACAGACGTGTGTTTTTAATATGAATGGAACTACAATCGTTAATACTGGTTCTGGTATTGAGTCTGGAACAAATCTCTTCTGTGCTGTAAATAAAATCACTGTATTCTCTACTGGAAATACTTACTCTAACGCTGGAGATATAACAGCAAAGCAAACTGGAACATCTACAGTATATGGAATTCTTCAAGCCACCCATTTTAGTTCCAAGTGTTTACACTATGCGACAAGGTCTTCTGAAGAACTGTTGGTCAAAAGTATTCACATCTCATCGGCATTTGCCACTGCTTGTTCAGTAGAATTATTTGAACAAGATTTAGATTCTGGCCACAAAGAATTACTTGGAAAAGTATTTGTCGGAACTACACCAGATATACAGCATCCATTACATTTAAAAATTGGTAAAGGAAAAGTCTTCTATGCTACAATAACTAATCTCGAAGCAATACTCGGAACTAATCATATCTCTGCTAATGTATCGGCACTATCTATTTAAGGATTAATATCGGAACTAATAATAATGAGAAGATATACTGAGTGGTTGAAAGAGAAATTGATGTGTGATATTTGTAAAAGAGAAATCAGTAGAGGCCATATCAATAACCATTTAAAATCAAAAATTCATATTAAGAATTGCGACCTCCTCGCAGAAAAAGAAAGTAAAAAAATTTGTGAACCAGTGATTATACGCTGGGATTAAAAGTTGGCGTTCTAAGTTCATTTTTATTTTATATTTACTATTTATATGATTAATAGTGAAATTTTGGATGTCGGATATATTTACCAGATTACTTCTGAAGATGATGATAAAATTTATTATGGTTCTACTAAGAATTGGAAGGAAAGGGCGAGAAGTCATAACTCTGCCAACAATAAGTGTATGACGATGTATATCAATGGTCGGAAGAATATTAAGGTTCTTGAAGAGTTCTATAAAATTACAAGGGGAGACTTACAGATAAAAGAAAGAGCATATATAGAAAATCATAATGAAGCAATCTCTGGACTTTGGTGTTTAAATAAACAAGTTCCGACTCAGACTCCAAAGGAATATCATAAGAAAAGATATGATAAGAATTCTTCTTATTTCGCAGCTAAACAAAAAGTATATTATTGGGAAAATTTAGATAAAGAACACGCTCGTAATAAAAAATATCGAGAGAAAAGGAAGGGTGATATGTGGTTCTGTAGTCATTGTAATCAAATATATGCTTGGACAACTCGGAAGAAACATATTAAGACTCAAAAACATTTACAAGCACAGCAGTCCGACGAAGTCTTAGACAGTGTATCCACCGCCACCCCCACCGAGTGTATTACCCTTGAACACGGAAGTATCAAGACCTCCAGCGACAGCTCCTCCAGTCATTTGGGCTGCTGATGCTCTGGCTTCTTCACCCTTTTTATCTAATCCGTGAATTAATCCGCCGATTAAACTTCCGACTCCTATAATTTCTCCGATAACTGGAATTCCATCCAAAGCAGCATCTACACCACCCATTACTTTAGAACCTATTTGACTTGCTACATTGGAAGCAACATCTTCAGCCGCAGGAGCAGCAGCAGGAGCAACAGCATCATTTGCGACACTTGCTTGACTTACAGCACCTCCAGCATTACCTCCAGTCTGACCAGCAACTTGTCCAGTATTAGCAGCGATATTTACTTGCTGTGCCCCAGTATTTGCGATAGGAGCTCCGACTAAAGGTGTTGCTACAGCAGTTGGATTAGCGGCTACAGCAGCAGCAGATTGGGCAGAACTTTGTCCAGCAGCGGCCGCAGTCGGAAGTCCAGCAACTCTGATAGTTCCACCAGCAGCTTGGGCAGCAGCAGCATTTACAGTAGCGGCAGTTGCTCCAGCGGCTTGAGTTGCTACATTAGTTGCTACAGCAGCAGCACCAGTAGCAGCATTAACACCTTGAGTAAATGTAGCGGCGGCAGTGGCGATATTTCCAGCAGCGGCTTGGGCAGCGGCAGCGACATCACCTCCAGTAGTTTCGGCAGTAGTTGTGGCGGCATCTGTAGCAGCACCTTGTTGTGCTTGAAGACCTCGATAAACTTTTCTTCCGTGTTTCCAGACAACTCCAGCAGTTGTTAATGCCCCACCCCAACCTTCTGCTTGTTGGGAGATTGCGTTGAATTTATCTTCAATTGTGGATGCTTTTTTTTCACCTTGTTCTGCTCTAACATCATTCTCGTGATTTAATCCTTCTTGGAGATTACTCATATAACCTTGTAATTGATTGAAATAAGCCATTTATATAAATAGATTATATTTTAATTTTCTTCATCGGAATTATTTTCTTCAATTTCTTTATCGGAACTTTCTTCATCTTCTGAATTCTCGGAAGTTTTTTTAGATGTATCCCAAAGTGTTTGCTCTTCAAAGTTCCGACGTGCTGTTAAATCTTGAATGTTCAGAAAACAAAAGTCAAATGGTTCTTGTTTGGACTTTTTATAGATTGATATAAAGTCTTTCTCTGAACCTCCGAATACAGATAATTCTTGAGACATCTTCTTTAGTTCAATCTCTGGCGAATTTCCCATTAGAAAATAGGCAGAGGCATTGATTCTTTGAATAGCATTGAGATATTTGAAATACTGAGATATGATACAGATACTCAATTTACCTTCTTGGTCTTCATTTCCTATATGTCTGTATTTTGTAGTTAACCCAGTTAAGGCATCAATACTGCTCCCAGCCCTCTTAACATTCACATTTCCAATAATATCTTCTAAAACAAGTAAATATTTTGAATTAGAATCATCATCTTCGACCATCTGAATAATTTCTTCTAACAGTGAATCATTGTAATCTGTAAAAACAAAGTCAAATTGTTCCAAGATAGGCTTCATAATTTTATCGTTGTATGCTGTATTTGAAATAAGTATCTTCACATCGAATAGTTCTTTATATGGAAAGTTTGGATTAAAAAATAAATTGGCCATAAACAGACTTTTTCCAGATTTTACAGCACCAATCACATAGGCCAAAAATGGGGCATTTGGTAAGATATCAAAATCAACTTCTCCGACTTCTTCTTTATCCAGTTTTTTCAATGGTAATATCTGAAAATTTTTTGGGTCATACTTCATCTCGGAATTCGGCTTCTTCTTTTGGCTCATACTTATATGTATCATAGATTTTATTTAACTTAGTTTTTAACTTTTCATCATCAAAAATATCATCGTCTTCTACAGTATCCAAATGTCCACATAATTCATCAAAGTCTTCAATAGTTTCACATTTGTCCAGTGTCTCTTCTCGCATCAATTCCCATCGAGCTCTTCTCTCATTCTCCCATTCTTCTTTCTTTTTCCTTTCCAGCAGTTTTTCTCGGATTTTCTGTTCTTTGGCAGACTTACGAAGTTCCGACTTCTTTTCTTTAGCAGATTTGTTCTGAGCAATACCTTTATCAACAAACTCCTTATCTTTTTTTTTCTGTTGAAGTTCCGACCTTTTTTTCTCAAGTTCTTTTCTTCTTTTGTTCTCGGCAACTCTTGCTCTTCCTTTTGCGAGTGCGGCCAACTGTGCCTCAGATAGTTTCTTCTTCCTTTTTTCTTTCTTCACTTGTTCTTCCGATGGAGGCGGTGATGGTGGAAGTTCTGGGTCTGGACTTGGTGGTGGTGTATCGTCTTCTTGTTTCCATTCCACCTCAGCATCGGCACTCTCGATAATCTTTGGTCTTAGTTTAAATTTAGGCATTGTATATAAATAAAAAATATTATTTTATTTTAAGATAAACTATGTATTATTTCGGATATGCTTCTCTTGGCAG
>Ga0181415_1000364_pt1 | contig 12941 bp, 14 predicted proteins | sample 38SPOviralmetaG_FD_130140 | JGI IMG/M metagenome (GOLD analysis project Ga0181415, IMG submission 130140) | Marine viral communities from the oligotrophic San Pedro Time Series (SPOT) site, San Pedro Channel, CA, USA - 38 SPOT_SRF_2012-12-11 | ecosystem: Environmental > Aquatic > Marine > Strait...
AAAAAAACCAATAACTAATGGCGGTCAGCTACTGGTATTTCCGTGTTGTAATAGAAAGACTCTCCTATGACATCATTACCTTATCACATAAATTTAAACCTGCTATACTTTATTATCAAAAGTGAACTACAATATATATAAATCTTACAAATCATGTCATCTGAAAAGCTTCCTGTTATTACAGATGAATTGATTTTTGCTTTAGATAAAATCTTTCCTCATCGCCATCCTGATTTGTCATTAACTGATAGAGAGGTATGGTATAGAGCAGGGCAACGATCTCTTGTTGATTACCTTATTGAACAACAAGCTAGGCAAAAAGATACCATGCTTACAGAATCAGTTTTGGAGAATTAGCTATGTGTTTCGGAAGAAGATCTGCACCTACACCGCCACCATTACCGGCACCTAGACCTACACCACCAAAGCCTGAAAAAACTGCGGAAAGAGTTCTTGTTGGTACAAAGAGACCTTCACAGTCAGGTCAAACAGAACCTGGTACCAGTAAAAGAGAAGGAACAAGAGTACAAAGAGTTAAGAGACTTGGTACTTCACAGTTAAGAATACCTCTTAATAATCAAGGCTCATCTAATTTAAGGTATTAATTATGTGTTTCGGAAGTACACCACCACCTGTAGCTGCTGCCGTAGCACAAGCAACATCATCTGAGACTACCTTTGATGATTCTCCTCCTGTGGTTACTGGTATGCAAACTGGGGTAGAAAATCCTAAAGATACAAAAAAAGCAACAGAAGAATTAAAAATTAAAAGACAAAAAAGAGAAGGAACTTATGTCGATCCTAATCTTGTAGATTCTGGTATTTCAGCAGTTCAACAAAAATTAGTAGGAAGGTCTGGGTCAAATTCATTAGCAGCTAAACAATCAAAGATAAATAGACAAAATGTAGCCAAACGAAATTTTAATAAAAAGAAATACTCTAAAGGTATAACAGGTCGTAAGACAGGAACCGCTTAAGCTATGGATTATTCAACACCTGGTAAGACTGCTGCAAGCAGATACGCACAACTAGAAAGTAACAGGTCTAGTTATTATGATGATGCTAAAGATTGCAGTAAACTTACTATCCCTACACTGATACCAGAAACTGCAACTGGTACTAGAGCCAATACAAAAACTCCCTTCCAAGCTGTAGGTGCTAGAGGTGTAAACAGCCTTGCATCTAAATTATTATTTGCTTTACTTCCTCCATCAACTGCCTTCTTCAAACTAAGTATTGATAGTCTTGAACTGCTAAAGCAAGGACAAGAAGGACTAGAGACAGAGATAGATAAAGGACTTAGATCAATAGAAACAGCTTTGATGAATGAGATAGAAATATCTAATGACAGAGTTGCAATGTTTGAAGCTCTTAAACATTTGATCGTTGGTGGTAATGCTTTGCTTTATCTAACAGACGAAGGATTAAAAGTATATCCACTATCAAAGTTTGTTTGTAAGAGAGATGCAGTTGGTAACGTCTTAGAAATAATTACAAAAGAATCAGTACATCCACAAGCTTTATCTGATGAATTTATACAGCAGATAATGAAGAAAGAGAACTATGATGCTGAATCAATGGATAGTGATCTTGATATATACACTTACGTTAAAAGAGTAGGAGATAATCATTTTTGGTATCAAGAATGTAAAGGAGAAAAGATACCAGGGACTGATGGTAAGTCTAAATTAGATGTATCTCCTTGGATCGTATTACGTTTTATCAGATGTGATGGAGAAGATTTTGGTCGTGGTTATGTCAGTGAGTACAAAGGAGACTTGATTAGTTTAGAAGCTTTGATGCAAGCAATCATAGAAGGTGCTGCTGCATCAGCTAAGACTTTATTTCTTGTAAATCCTAACGGTGTAACCAGAGCAGCTACTTTAGCAAAGGCTCCTAACGGTGCAATACGAGAAGGATCTGCTGCTGATATTTCTGTGATGCAGGTAAACAAAGGTGGGGACTTCCAAGTATCTTTCTCTGCAATACAAAGAATAGAATCAAGACTAGAGTATGCCTTTCTTATGGCTAGGTCTGTACAAAGAGATGCTGAAAGAGTAACAGCAGCAGAAGTTACCATGATGGCTAACGAACTAGAGAATAGTCTTGGTGGTATTTACAGCATCCTGACTCAGGAATTTCAACTTAGCTATTTAAAACGTAGGATGCACATGCTAGTACGTTCTGGCAAAGCTCCTAAGTTACCTGAGAAATTAGTTAAACCTAAGATCGTTACAGGTGTACAAGGTTTAGGTAGAGGTAATGATAGGAATAAGCTTGTTGAATTTATTGGAACGGTATCGCAAGCTTTAGGTCCAGACATCATGCGTCAGTACATGAATGTAGATGAAGCCATTAAACGACTAGCAAACTCTATTGGTATTGATACTGCTAACCTAGTGAAGACACCAGAAGAGATACAGGCTGAGATGGAACAAATGCAACAGCAGCAACTAATTCAACATCTTGGACCTGCTGCTCTTGGATCTCCATTACTTGATCCACAGAAAAATGCTAATGCCCAACAAACTTCGGAGGAACTAAATGCCGAGCAAGAAGCCTGATTCTAAACCAGAAACTGATACCGCAAAAGCTGTTGTCAGTAGACTAGGTATTAATGATGAACCTGTTGTTGGTAAGCCAACTATAGTCAAAACCAAAAATGGTAATACAATAACTAATAACTAGGAAACTATTATGCCCGAAGCCCAAGTTGCAATTAATGAAACTCCTCCAATGTCTGAAGGAGATTTACAAACTCTTGCAAAAAATGAAACAGATGAAAATGGTCTTATCTTAGGTAAGTTTAAATCTGTTGAAGATCTAGCTGCCAGTTATAAAGAACTGGAAGGTAAGTTAGGTACACAACCACAGGAAGAAACAGCAACAGAAGAAGATGCTGAAGAAACAGAAGCAACAGACTTTGATGCTAATGAATACTATGGTGAAGGTCTAGCTGAAGTATTAACTGAAGCACAAATAGATCCACAGGACATATCAAATCGCTTTCAGGAATCTGGTGAGATATCAGAAGATGATTACACCAAACTAGAAGGTGCAGGTTTTTCCAGACAGGTTATAGATACATACCTCGATGGATTAAGAGGTGGTACTGGTGATAGCAGTGAAATAGCAACAGCACAGATACAAGGTATAAAAGATGCAGTTGGTGGTGATGATAGCTATAGCAAAATGACAGCTTGGGCTATTGATAACTTACCAGCAGGTGATGTTGACGCATTTAATAAACTGACAGAGACAGGTGACGCACCATCTATTAAACTGGCAGTACAAGGACTTTATTCTCAATACAGTAACGCTATGGGAGTTGAACCAAACTTAGTAACAGGTAAGGCTGCAACAAGCGGACCTACACCTTACAAGTCAACAGCAGAAGTAGTAACTGCTATGAAAGATCCTAGATATGGTAAAGATGTAACCTATACTGAAGACGTACAAAGACGTTTAGGTGATAGTGATGTCTTTACTACCCGATAGTTAATCATGCCTTATTCAAAGAAACAGATGAAGATTGCTAGAGTTGCAAAACCTAGAGATAAAATTACTAGAGAAGATCTTATGATCTTAAGAAAAAAACCTAAAAAGAATGTCAAGAGATAGCCTCAAAATAAAGAAGGTACATAAAAACCCTACTGGTGGTTTATCAGAGAAGGGTAGAAAGTATATTAATAAGAAAACTGGTAGTAATTTAAAAAGACCTGTTACTAAAAAATCAGGTCTATCAAAAACAGAAAAGGGTAGAAAGAAATCTTTTTGTGCAAGGATGGGAGGAGTAAAAGGACCAATGAAAAAGCCTAATGGTGAACCTACTCGTAAAGCACTTGCATTAAGAAAGTGGAATTGTTAACAGAATTTTGTTATCATTTTGATAACTTCTATAAACATTTCTCAATATCAAAGTGCCTGATGCGTCAGACAACGCTGAGAGAACGGAAGGGCTAAAGGAAGTTCCAAAGTAAACACATTAATCTAAGAGGAAACTCATGGCTAACGCTACAGTCTCACGCTTAGGTTTGGTTAACAACTCTGGTACTGGTTACGAAGCTTTATTTTTAAAAGTCTTCTCAGGAGAGGTTCTGACTGCGTTCTCCGAAAATAACATTTTCAACGACAGCCTTCATAACGTCCGTACAATCAGTTCTGGTAAATCAGCACAGTTCCCTGTTACAGGTGCAGCTACAGCGGCTTATCACACACCAGGCAACCCATTAGTTGGTGCTAACCAAATCTTGGCAAATGAAAAAATCATCAGCATTGATGATCTATTAATTGCACAGTCTTTCGTAACTGATCTTGAAGAACTCAAGAATCATTATGATATAAGGTCGATTTATGCAACTGAGCTAGGTAAGGCTCTTGCAAAAAGATACGATCAAAACGTAGCTAAATGTATAGCTAATGCTTCCAGAGCTTCTACTACATTAACTGGTGGATCTGGTGGTACAGTTCTTACACTTGCTAACGGTAATACAGCTTCTTCAGATGTAACAGGTGATGAAATAGCAGCAGCTATTTATGACATTGCTCAAGCATTTGATGAAAGAGACATCCCAAATACAGATCGTTTCTGTGTACTACCACCTGCTGAGTACTACAAATTAGCTGAGTCTGCTACAAGAACAGTTGATGTTGACTTTAACCCAGGTGGCAACGGATCTTTTGCGTCAGGTAAAGTACAAATGGTTGCAGGTATTCCTGTAATGATGAGTAACAACGTACCTCAAGATAACAAAGCTCCTGGTGCAGGTGACACTAACGAACTTGCTGGATCAAACAACACCTACATTGGTGATGACAGCAAAACTATCGGTCTAGTATTCCACAAGTCAGCAGTTGGTACTGTGAAGCTTATGGATATGACAACTGAGATCTCTGGTTCTGACTACGGAATCATGTATCAAGGTACATTGATGGTTGCTAAGTATGCTCTTGGTCACGGAATTCTTCGTCCTGAGTGTGCAGCTACAATCAAGCTATCTGCTTCTTAACTACATACAGAAGGGTACTCAGCAATGGGTACTCCTTCTTTTTTTCATCTCTTAAGGAAAATCATGCCACAAGGAAAAGGAACTTACGGTAAGAAAGTAGGAAGACCACCACAGAAAAAGAAAAGTGGTAGAGATTCTTTAAAAATAAAAAGAAAAGGTTTATATGCCAACATCCATGCCAAGCGTAAAAGAATCGCTGCTGGATCTGGTGAAAAGATGAGGAAACCTGGTACAAAAGGTTCTCCAACAGCAGCAAACTTTAAACGTGCAGCTAAGACTGCTAAGAAATAATGACAACAGCAGCTACAACAGAATTAGAAAGCATCAACATTATGTTGGCTGCTATAGGAGAAGCCCCAGTGAACTCCTTAACAGGTACTCTTCCTGTTGATGTAAAACTTGCACAAAGCACTCTTACTGAAGTGAACAAAGAAGTTCAATCAGAAGGGTGGAGTTTTAATACAGAGATAGATGTCACTCTTACAAGAGATGGATCTAACCACGTTTCTCTTGGAACAGATGTTATAAGAGTTGACCCTAATACCCATGACCACACAGACATTGATGCAATACAGCGTGGTCTAAAGTTATATGACAGGCTGAATAATAAGTATGAGTTTACTAAAGATTTAATATGTACAGTTGTTTATTTTAGAAGTTTTGACGAGATACCAGAACCTGCAAGAAGGTATATAACTATCAAAGCTGCTCGTATCTTTGTTGATAGGTTAGTTAGTGATGATGGATTAAGAACTTATACACAACAAGACGAAATAAGAGCTAGAGCTATACTGATGGAAACAGATCTTAGCAATGCAGATCACAACCTGTTAAGAGGTGATCCTAGTCTTACAAGTGTCTTTGATACTTACAATCCTTCCAGAGCATTAATTAGATAATTATGGCAGTTGTATCAAGAGCAATCCCAACACTACTTAGAGGTATCTCACAAGCTGCTGACTCAACAAAACAAGCTGATCATGCAGACATACAAGATAACGCTAACAGCAACCCTGTGTTGGGTCTTACAAAGCGTAGTGGCACACAGTTTTTAACTACTCTTAGTAGCAGCACTGTTGGTAATGTACATATACAAACTATTAATAGAGATACAAATGAAAGGTATGTTGCTATTTTTAGTAACGGTAATGTAAAAGTTTATGATATTGACGGTACAGAAAAGACTGTTACTAAGCCTGATGGAACTAACTATCTAAATACCTCTACACCTAGAAGTGTTATTAAAACTGTTACGATTGCAGACTTTACCTTTGTTGTTAATACAAGCATTACTGTTGCTATGGATTCTGCTGTAAGTGCAGGTAACATCACACAAGCAGTTGTATTTATAAACCAAGTCTCAGATAAGACTACATATTCAGTGACTGTAGATGGTGTTACTGTTACTGATGACACGACTTCTGACTCTACACTTAGTACAACACAGGTTGCTACTGACTTAGTATCTGGTCTTAACGCAGGGCTTACAGGTTTTACTATTGCTCGTAATGGTCCTGTTATTCATATAAAAAAGAATGATGGCAGCAACTTTTCTATTGATGGTAATGACTCTCAAGGTAATACACAGCTAACAGTAGTAAAAGATTCAGTACAAAGATTTACTGACTTACCAACTGTCTCTCCTAATGGTTATGTAGTTGAGATAAAAGGAGATGAAGATACTAATTTTGATAACTACTACGTTAAGTTTGTTACTAACAACGGTGGTACTTTTGAAGAAGGGCAATGGGAAGAAACATTAGAACCTGGTATTACATATAAGTTCAATTACGACACCATGCCACACGTTTTAATAAGACAGGCTGATGGTAATTTTAGATTTGCAAGAGTAGATGGAGATGTTTATGGCACAACATCAACTGCTGCTACATATAGTCAATCTGGTAATACTGTTACTGTAAATCAAAATAATCATGGCTTTGTTGTTGGTCAATTAATTATTGTAGATATACTCTCTGGTACAGCTTTAGATGCTCAAGGTGGAACTGCTGTTGTTACAGCATCTACTAATTCATTTACATATACAGGAAGTAATTCTGTATCAACAAGTGGTAACTGTACTACAAAACCTGCCTTTACCTTACCCAAGTGGGGAGAAAGAACTGTTGGAGATTTAGATTCAGCACCTAATCCTAGTTTTGTTGGTGGAAAAATTAACAACGTATTCTTCTTTAGAAACAGACTAGGCTTTTTGGCTGATGATAATGCGATCTTATCAAGAGTTAGTGAGTTCTTTAATTTTTTTCCAGAAACAGTCTTATCAGTAATAGATTCAGATCCTATTGACGTAGCAGCTTCACATACCAAAGTTGCCATTCTTAAACACGCAGTAACTATGGGAGAACAACTAATCTTGTTCTCAGATCAAACACAATTTGTACTTACTTCTTCATCAGATTCTTTAACACCTAAAACAGCTAACGTAGTTGTAGCAACAGAATTTGAGTCTAGTGATTTAGCACAACCTGTAGGTTCTGGTAGCTCTATATATTATCTAACTAACAAGGGTAGCTTTGCAGGTGTAAGAGAATATATAACTCAGGAAGATGTAGCTATAAAAGATGCAAGCAACATCACTATTCATGTACCAAGACTAATACCAAGTAATATATTTAAACTTGCTGTTAGTACAAATGAAGATGTACTGATACTGCTAGGTAGTGATAATCCTAATAAGCTATACATCAACAGATGGTTGTACGGAGATAACTTTCAAAAAATATTAAATAGTTGGTCTACATTTACACTTAACTCTGCAAAATCTATCAGGAATATTGATTTTATTGGTACTGATTTGTTTATGGTTGTAGAAGAAGCTAACGGTACAACTTTAGAAAAGATACCTTTTGAAGCAGAGTTTAGAGAAGCTAATGCAGAGTTTGAATATCACTTAGATCATAAAGTTACAGAAGCAACAACAGGAGTTTCTGTTGCTTATAACTCTACTACTGATGTTTCTACATTTACAGTTCCTTATAGATTAAATGGAACTATGTCTGTTGTTGGTAGATATCTAGGTAGTGGAGAGACAAGTACTTTTGTTGATACACAAGGTAATACAAAAACATTAAAACCAGGACAGGCATTGCAGACTACCAATACAGCAAACGGATCTACAGCAACCATTACAGCTAGTGGAGACTTTAGGAATAGTAAATTTATTATTGGTGAACCTTTCCTAATGCACTATAGGTTTAGTCAACAACGATTAACTGAAGGTGGTGGTAACAATGCAGGTGAGATTGTAAGTGGCAGATTACAACTGCATCATTTCTATATCAAGTTTGAAGATACAGGATTCTTCCAAGTAGAAGTAACCCCTGAGAATAGAGATACATCAACCCATAAATTTACAGGTCGTTTATTAGGTGCAGCTTCTAGTGCTATCGGTCAGATTAATTTAGAAACAGGTACGTTTAGAGTGCCAATTATGAGTAGAGCCGATAGAGTGAATATAGATGTTAAAAATAACACCTTTCTTCCAACACAGTTATCAAGTGCTGAGTATGAAGCTATGTTCCATATGAGGAGTAGAAGAATTTAATGGGACATCTAAGAAAAGCTAACCTACAAGACCTTAGATATGTAGCTGACAACATGAGAGATGTTGATAAGTTGGAAGCCTTGTATCAAACAGGACAAGAACCACGACAAGCACTGCAATTATCTTATATGTGCAGCAATGTAAATATGGCTATAGCTGATGATAATGATCAACCTATAGGTCTTTGTGGGGTAGTTTCTGGTGGTGTTATATGGATGGTTGCTACTGATAAGTTATTTGAAAATAAAAAATATAGAATACAACTAATAAGAAAAGGACGTAAATGGGTAGAAGGCTTGTTGAAAAAATACAAAGTCTTATATAATTTTGTATATGCAGAGAATGATTCTGCTATCAAGTGGTTAAAGTCTCTTGGATTTACCTTTATCAAATACCACGAAGAATATGGAATACAAGGTAAACCATTCTACGAATTTCTGAGGATAGCTTAAATGTGTGTATTTGCTGCTGCTGCACCAGGCATTTTAGGTTTAGGTGGTACTGCTAGTAATTTATTTCTTGGATCTTTGGGTCTTAATGCAGCTACTGGTTTAGCACAAAGATCAGCAGCACAGGCAGCAGCTAACCAACAATATGAATCAGCCTTGATAGCAAACAGATCAGCAGAGCAAGCCTTTACCGCACAACAAGAAGCTACAGCAGCACAGTTAAAAGAAACACAAGCATCAGCAGCACAAGAAAAATTAGCTAAAACAATTAAAGGACTTGAAGCAAGAGGAGCTATAAAAGCTAATGAACAGGCAGGTTTAACAGTGCAGATGTTGTTACAGAATGAAGAAAGACAAACAGCAAATGCTAGAGAAGCTATTAACCAATCGTTAGAATCTGCAAGAAGACAGTTTACAAGGAATGTTAGTGGTCTTGAAGCACAGCGAGATAGCAGACGTAATCAATTACAAAGTAATATTAACCAAGCTTATAATCAGATTCCTTCACTTGGGTCTGTGCTACTTAATGTAGCTTCTACTGGCTTATCCAGTTATGGTCAACTTCTTCCAAGCTAATGACATCTAGTTTTCAAAGTACAGCTTTTGATTCATCTGCAAAACCTGTAGATATTTTTGTAGCAGAACCTTCTGTCTTACCTAAAACAGGAGCAGAAGAACTTTACAGTGCATTATCAACAATAAACCCTGCTTTGCAAAAGTTTATAGGTACAAGAATAGAAAGTGCGATTGAAGATCAACGTGCTGATATGACGATGGAAATAGCCAAGAAAGGTTTTAAACAAATAACAAAAGAACATAGAGAGAGATATGGTGAAGAAGCTACTAATCAATTAATTGGTGGGAGTGTTTTTACACAAGATGAATTTGATAAAAGACAAGCACAAAATGTTGGATTAAATTTAAAAACTGATCTAGCAACTCTTTACTCAAATAAAACTTTTAATTTTACAGATAGAAATGGCAACGAAGTAACAAAACCAATAAATCACTTTGCAATAGATAGTCCTGAATACCAGGAGTTTATACAAGATGCAGCATCTCTTACTGCTGAAAAGACACAGGGATTAAGTAATAAACATTTAGCAAAAGAATTTTACCCTTATCAGCAAGAAGCAATACAACAAATTACAGCAGAACATTTAAAAGAAAATAATAAATACAAGTTAGAAAGATATACAAACAAGTTACAAGGACTTATGTTTAGTAACTGGAGAGAATACGATCAAGGTAATCAAGAAAAAGCATTAGCAAATATACAAGACATGATAGAAAGCAGTGTTGATTTAGGTCTTGCCAGTAAAGTTACACCTACAGAACTGTTAAAAATAGCAAAAAACCAAGCATCAAGAATTTTTGATATAGAACAATCATCAGGAGGTAATGGTTACAACGCTGCAAATAAATATTTAAAGATGATAGGTAAATTAAAAACTGGACCTCAACAATTACAAAAGGATGGTACTTATAAACAACGTGAATTAAGTGAATCTTTTGGTGAAGATATTTTAAAATTTAAAACAAAGCTTGCAGACTCATACGAAAAGCTTAAAAAAACAGAAAGAGAACAAGTACAAGCTGCTGAAGAATTTAATATTGAAAGATTTGTAAAACAATTTGCTACTAATAATGATGCGTTGAGTGAATTGTTAAAAACAAATCCTGATAGGAGAGAATTTATTTTTGATCAGATTGAAGTTTATTCTGGCAACAGAGATGAATTATTTGATGATTTTAATTACAGAGTGGGAATAGGTTATTACGCAAATGATCGTACAAAAATGTTTAATGATCTTGCTGAAATTAAAGCAAAAATTGGAGAAACATTTACTGATGAAGATAGAACAAACTATAACAATTCTTTTAACATAGCTAAAAGCAGTGGTGCAAGTAAGATTCGTAACTACGATACAAGAATCCAACGTATGCACACTGATGCAAAACAACTGTTAGGTAATAGTGGTTTAGACTTAAATACTTTTGAAAAAAAAGACTTTATTGAACCTTATGTTGATTTAAAGGGAAGAATTGATAGACGTATTATTGATGAAGTTATTAATCAACCTGGCTTAACTGCAAAACAAAGAGAAGATACATTTAGAGAGATACAAGCAGATTACGTTAGCAGTATAAATGCAATAAAAACTGGTGAATACAAAGACTCAGGAACATTTGATACTGAAGAAGAGAAAGAAGACAGAATGGAGAAAGAAGCTATACAAGCTATTGCAGATGATTATGGATTAAGTATGGAAAATGCTACTGCAATTTACAATGACGAGTTTGTAGAAACAGTAATAGAAGGAGAAGAAACCCCAGTGCAGACTGAGAATACAACAGATACTACAACTACAGAACCAGGTTTGATTGAGTTACTAAGAGAAGGGATTGGTAATTTATTTAGTATGAATGATGATCAAACAGAACAACTTACAACTCAATTAAGCAGCATAAGAGAAAACTTAGATGAGACAAGTGTAGGAGTTGTTGACACTATTCTAAATGCTTTATCAGGACCACCAGCAATGGCAGGTGAAATGCCTAGTGTTCTTGACGAAATAGATATTACACAACCTTTTGATTTTAATTCACTTTATAGACTTGCATTAGAAGTAGGATTTCCACAAGAAGATGCTAAAACTGCTGCTGCTATAGCTTTAGCAGAATCTAGTGGTAGAGCAGCTATAGATACTGTTCAGTCTGGTTTAGATCCAAATAAAGAAAATGAGTTCTCATTAGGTCTATGGCAAATTGATATGCAAGATACCCCTGGTTATATGGTAGGAAAAGAACGCAGACCACAATTCGGTATAGAATCAAATGAAGAACTTTATAATCCGTTGACTAATGCCAAGGCAGCTAAGATACTTTACGATAGAAGAGGTGGTAAGTTTACCGATTGGGCTACCTTTAATGACGGTAAATACAAGCAATTCTTACCAAAAAATTAAATAACAATGACTGATTCCAATTTAATCGAACAAGAACAAAACACTGTTCCAGAAGGTGCTTTTGGTATAGGGTCAAAAACTACTGATGATTTGACTGAGCAATATAAAAACGTAGAAAGCTCTATTGATTGGAATCAAACTATTGATAAAGAAGATTCTATTAACAGATATTATATGGACGAAACTCCTGTTTCTTTTGTCGATGAAGGTAGTGAGAATGATGTAAATAATCAAGCTTTAAAACAAGCAGCAGGTTTAGGTCTTGAAATAGGTGGTGGTATAGGAACAGATACTTTAACTGCTCCATTACTTGCTGCTCCATTTCCTGGAGCAAGACCTCTTTATTTTGCTATAAATTTTGGTTCTGGATACCTTTCTAATGTAGCTGCACAAAAAGTAAGAGGAGATGATTTTAGTGTTGGTGAAGCTATAGCTGCTGGATTTACTCAGATGATACCTTTCGGATCTACAGGTAAAGGTGTTAAAGGAATAGCAGGTGCAGGTCTTCAAGGTGCTACTACTGCTGTAGGTGAAACAACAGTAAGAACAGGTATTGACGAACAAAGACTTCCAACACTAGAAGAGTTTGGAACTTCAGCAACACTTGGTACAGCACTTGGTACAGGCTTTAAAGGATCAGCAGAAGGATTACAAAAACTATTTACTAAGTATTCTGGTAAATCAGCAGATGAAATAAACAGATTAATTACACCAGATGAAATAAAACAAGTTGATGAGATTTCTAAAGAAAGCAATACCCTTGCAGAACAGTTTAAACGACAACTTAAAAATGATAGAGATACTTTGCCACCAAGAAGTGAAGATGGTGAGTTTATTGATCCAGAAGGTTTTTATGGTATAGAAACAGATGAACAGTTTGATGATTTCTTTAAACCAGTAGAAAGACCACCAGTAAAACCATTTAAAACTAATCTTGAAGCTAAACGTGG
>Ga0181415_1000366_pt1 | contig 12891 bp, 15 predicted proteins | sample 38SPOviralmetaG_FD_130140 | JGI IMG/M metagenome (GOLD analysis project Ga0181415, IMG submission 130140) | Marine viral communities from the oligotrophic San Pedro Time Series (SPOT) site, San Pedro Channel, CA, USA - 38 SPOT_SRF_2012-12-11 | ecosystem: Environmental > Aquatic > Marine > Strait...
CCTGATTTAGGAAAAGGAATTACAGAGTATTCAGGCTTTATATTGATTCTATTCAATTGTTTCGTCATTAAAGTTTTATATATAATTATCTATAAATAAATATTGATAATGAAACGAAGTCTACAATTGTTTCTCTAATCTCTTTATGATATTTGTATTACTTTTAATTCTGTTTCTCCATATTTTATTTCTCTCTGACATCATCTTATATAAATCCATATTACTTTTAATATAATCCTTCTGCTTCTGAGATAAGTTTTCTTGATATATAGATGGCTCACTCATTCTCACAATATAAAATCCGAAATTAGGAGTTCCTTGTTCCATACTTTTAATTTTCTTATGTTCATCATCTTCAAGCTTTTCATCGGACTTTTTCAATCTTTCTAATTCAGCTGTGTCTTTCTTAAAAAATAATATCTGACTTTTAATAAATGCTTTTTTCTCTTCTGGTGTATATTCTTTTTTTTCTGAAGGCTTCAATTCAGTTTTATAGATTGATTGAGTTGTCAAGTTTGTAAGCTCCGCTTCTTTTTCTTTTCCTTCTTTATCAATAATTTTAAAAGTAGGAACAATAACTAATACGCCATTACTCTTATTGTAAGTTCTTACAGAAACAACCTTTCTATTTTTATTATTTAACATTTCATTAAAATCTTTCAGCTGTGTATTACTCCACTTATATCCTTGATTTTTAGCCCACTCTACAAATGAAGTAAAATCATATTCTTTATCTTTCATTTTAAATGTATCAGTATTTTTTTCATCAGGCTTCTTTACGGCTTCACCCTTCTCCTTATCGTTTTTTTTTGTTATTGTTTGTGTATCAAGTAATATTTTACAAGCCTTCTGGATTAAATCAAACTTCTCAGGATCACCGCCTTTATCTGGATGTTCCTTAAGCCTTAATTCTCTACATCTAGACTTTACTAATTCAGGAGTTTCTTGACTTGCTGTTATTCCTAAAATTTTGAAAGGATTAAATTTTTTCCCTATTTCTTGACTTAATTGATTTATCTTTTGTGTTCTTTCTCTTCTTTCAACCTTGAAACCTTTATCAGATTTCTTTTCTATCTTTTCAACGGCTGCTTTTACTTTTCCCTTAGGTTTCTTTTGATTCTCTTCATGAACTTTAATAGCCTTTTTAATTTTTGCTTGTTCTGATTGTGTACAATCTCCCCAGTTTTCTTCCTTCAATTCTTTAAGATCTTCCATCATTTCTTTTTTAGTTTTGTAATCTGGGAAATCTTTAAAAACTCCGTTATATTCTTCATAAAGTCTAATAATTGATTCAGCGTGAGCCACAGCTTTCCCACAGCGATTTTCTTTAACTTCTTGTCCGAAATCATCTTTATCTTGAATAGCTAAAACTTTTTTCTTAGGTTCTTTCTTAGGTTCTTTCTTAGGTTTAGGTTTTTCAGTTTGTGTTTCAATAGTTGTAGTCTTAGCCTTAGGCTTAGGTTTACTTCTTGCTTTTTCTTCTTGTACTGCTTTCTTTCGTATTTCTCTTTCTTCCTTCTTTCTCTTTGCTTCTTTCTGTGCTTTTGATTCAGTGGCTTTTTGTTTTTGTAATTCTGTTTTAGGTTTAGATTTTGTTAATTCCTGTGCTTTTTGTAATTTTACTTTCGGTCTTCCTTTACTAATTCCACCCTTTGGATCTAAAGATTTTTTTTCATGATTTACTGAATATCCTTTATTTTCGATAATTTTTATAATATCATCTCTATCAGCTCCCTTAGGGATTTTAATACTTGTTAAAATATTATGACCGCGTATAAGTTTCCTTATCTCAGCTGTCGTCAATTGTCCCTTTAGTTTCCCTGTTTTATAAGGCATATTTATAACATAAAGAAAGATTTTAAAATCACGTTAAAATAATAAAAATAAAATATTAATATATATAAATGATAATTGATAAATCCCACTCAAAAACCGATTTAATTGATTTAATTAATCATTTGAATTTAGCGATTCAATTCTCGCATCAAGATAATAAGAAAAATATTCAAGATAAATTATATGAATTTATAAAAACTGATTTCAAGATTGATAATAACTTTTTTAAGATCAATAATAAAACTGAATTAATTACATTTCTAGAAAATAAAAATCCTAAAAAAATATTGAGTATTAAAGAACGAAATAATGTAATGTTAATATGTAAATATATTATTACATATTGTAAAAATAATTATGATTTAACTTTTACAAAATATAAAAATTATCAAGATTTAATTGATGATATGGATTATATAAAACAATTCGGAGATATTCCTTCTGTTCGCAGATGTTGTAGAATGATGAACGGAGATATTAAATCAGGTGGAAGAATATTTACTCCTTTGATTTCCCCACAAGTTCAAAAAGAATTAGATGAAAAAAGAATAGTCAAAGGAAATACAATGTATATTATGACAATTAAAAGAGCTTCAAAAGAGAATCCTATTATAGTTGAGTTTGATTAAATATGTCAATCATTGAAATAGAACATTAAATATTCATAAAGAACTGAAACATCTATTAAGCTTATAATTATAAGCGTGTTAATCATTGACGTGTCAATAATTAACACACTAAACTAATTTTTCAATTTCAGGTTCTGGCTGCGGTTCTAATTCAGAAATATTAATGCTACTCTGTCTTGATAAAGGTTTTTTTTGTTCAATTAATATTTCTTCTTCTTTTTCTAATATTTCATCTGCTTTTTTATTTGTTTTTTTTATCTTTTCATTTTGTTTTTTTGCTTGATCCTTTAAGCCCTTCATTTCTTCTTCGCTGGGCGGTCTTCTTTCACACTGAAAAACATAACATAAATTAATCTTACAATGACACTTGCTCTGCCATATAACTAGTAGTAATGAGCCTATTGCTCCTAAGATTAAAACAACAGCCCCAGCTAACTGGTCAACTGACATTTTATCTATTTCAATGAGATCTTCGCTTGATTCAGACATTATATTATTATAAAGATAAATTTTATCTAATATAACCTTTAATTTTTTTTTTTCTTAATTTATCAGCTAAATCCTTATCTGCTGTTCTATATGTTTTAGATTTCATGACGAAAGAATAAACCCTAGCCATCGACCATTGCTCTTTTGATTTTACATTAGGACGTACTGAGCTTGGATTTGTCTTATAAGCTCCTATTCCCCTGTCATAAACTTCATCTAATATTTTCATAGGAATTCCTGTTTTCTTACTTATATCATCTTTTCCATTAGCTTGATTTTTAGGCTGTTTATATTTCAGATTGAACTTTTGTTTATTTGTAAGAACCATTTATTTTATATTATATTTTTTTATGTATTATAAAAATATAAATAATATTAAAATGCCTGAGAAACCTATTCAAGAAGTTAAAGAACTTCTAGAAGATTTAATTAAGGAAACAAAATCAGTAAGATCTGAGATGAATCATATAAAAGAATATATCAGAAAAATTGAAATTAGAAAACAATTAGAAGAAGAAAATGAAAAAAAAATAGAAGATGAATATGTTAAACCTTCAAATTCTTGGTTTTGGTGAGTTTAATTTAAGATTATTTTTTTATTTGTAATTATATAATGTCAAAAGAATATAACGAAGAAGCTGAAATATCAATTCTTGTTCCCACGTGGAACAGACATAAATTTTTACCTTTATTTTTAATGAACTTAAAATCTCAGTCATATCCCCATAATTTAATAACAATAATCATTGATGACGATGGAGATGACAAGTTCATTAAAGATATACCTGAATTTGAACAATTAATAAAACCTATGAAATTAAAATATGTCAATGATAGACACAGGCGAAGTATAGGAAAAAAAAGAAACGATTTAATTAAGATGTGTAAAACTAAAATATTTTGTTTTATGGATGATGATGATATTTATTTTCCGACATATTTATCTCATAGCTATGAAATTTTAAAAAAAAATAGAGCTGGATGTGTAGGATCAGATAAAATGTTATTTTGTATGTCAGATAAAAATTATGATATTCACGCTATAGATTGCGGAAACACAAAAAGATTAATTCATGAAGCTACACTTATGATGACTATGAAATATTATAGAGCTTCTTGTAAATTTCAAGATTCATCTCAAGGAGAAGGAGCTAATATTTTTACAGGAAATGAAACAAAAGTAGCATTAACTGATATTACAAAAATTATGTGCTGTGTTCAACACGGAGAAAACACAATTGATAAATTACAATTCGCGAAAGATGATAATAAACTCCCCACAGAATTATCTGAAGAAATGATTAATATTCTAAAACAAATATTTAAAAAATAATTATCTATTATTACTTATATATAATGGAATATTCTGATGAACAAATTAAACATATCCTAAATGTTTACAAAACTCAACGAGAAAAAGATAAGATAAATTATCAAAAGAAAAAATTAAACCCTGATTTTGTACAGAAAAATAGGGATAGAGCTAAAAAACATTATATTGAAAATAAAGAGAAAAGAATCAATAATTATCAACTAAATAAGGATTTACAAAAAGCGAAATCATCTTATCATTATTATAAAAAAACTAATAATATCGAAAAATTTAAATCAAAATATCCTGAGAAATATAATATGTTAGAAAATATAAATTATTTTAAACTCCAGAAGCCATTAGAATCAACAGAAACATCTGAATGATCATATTTTTCATCTTCTCCATCTCCTTCATAATATTCATAATATTCTTTTATCTTTTTTTTGACTGGCTTATAGTCATCATCTCTGCTTTGTCTTAATTCTGCGATTAAGTCGGGTCTTCCGTGTTGTGCTAAAATACTAGTAATCTCTTCTAAAACATCATTATCTAATTCCAGAGTTTTAGTATTCTGCGTCCCCCCATTCATCTTCAATTATATTAACTTCAAATATTTTTTTTTCAGGAAATAAAACTAATAACATTTCAAAACAATTTTCGTGGGTTTTTTCATCTTCATCTAAATTTCCCCAGACTTCTGCTATTTGTCTCTTTAAATCCAGTCTTTGAGCTTTTCCTAAAAGTAATTGAACAGCCTGACGATCTCTTTGTCTCATTTATATTGATTCTAATATTTTAATTTTCGTAAAAAATAAATTTTATTTTTTCTTTTGTTGTTCTTCTTCTTGTAAAATATCTTGAATAACATTGAATGAAACTCTCCTATTTTTTTGAACCTTAAATAAAATTGTTGATTGTTCACTACATCTAGCATATGAGCCATCAGGATCATGAATACTACAAGTTAATGAAGCTAATTTCAAAGGTTTTGTAATTGTAAAAACTAAACTTGATTCTTCTCCGAATACAAAATCTCCGTAATTATTAATTTTGTTAACAACTCCTATAATAGGCATAATTGTGTTATTTACTTTTCCACCGACAAAAGGAGTATTTTGTAAAATATTACTTCTCAATGTATAATATCCCCTTATCATTCTTGTGGGTAATTTATCAGCTATAATTTCTATACTTTGTGTTTTTTGTATTATTTCAGGTAAATATCTTACAGCATCATTATTATTTTTATCTTCAATAACTCCGCCGAAGGGTAAACGATTATAAAATAAAGGAACTCCGTATAAATTTTGAGTATAAATTTTCGTATCTCCTTCATTTATTTCAGCATTTGTAGTTATAATTGATAAATCATTTGCGTTATCAAAATCTATGACTGATAATCTAGTATTACTTGCTGAATGAAATTGTTTATAACTGAAACCTAATAAACCCCAGAAAGAATTAGTCCACTCAGTTTCAGATAATCCGAAATCTTCTATCAATATTCCTGTTAATGAATCATAAACTCTCCACGCTTCTAAATTTTGATTAAAATAAGAACTTTGTATTTCATTAGGTGGATTAGAATAACCTGTTAATTTTATTGTTCCTAAATAAGGTTTTCTAGCAGGTGTAAAATCACAGAAATCTTCTCTGGGATTTATCTTGTAAACAACATCACTTTCTCCATCAGCATTTCTCGTATAGACATTATTTGCTGAACCTGTGGGATTTCCAGCTAATAAATTATTTCCTGAATTCAATGGTGTATGTAAATTAGAGATAGTAAAGTTTGCTCCGTTATAATTTATTTGCGGAGCATTTGCTCCTAAGTAAAGCTGGGCTACTTGTACAGCATCTATATCACTATAAGGACTTAAATTATATTGTGCGTATCCGTTAACATTTGTATCATCTGTATAATCATCTGCTTTCAGAACTGCTGAAGGGTCAGGTCTCATATCACAAGGAAGAATATAAGTCATTCCGGGTGCTGAAAAATGCTGATCAAATCCTATTTTTCTTTGTGATTCTATAACTCCGCCATCATATAACATATTTAATAAAGGAGAACCTGAGCCATTATGTTTAGTTCCGTAAATAACAATATTATTTCCTTCACGTCCGAAACATCCGTAAGTTCTTTCTCCAGCACTTTCATCTGGATGTTCATAATATATATCTCTTTGAGATGAATCATATTCAATAGGTAAAATTACAGATTTCATTGTTTTTGAAGCATTGTTCCACGATGGAAAAGTATAACCGCCCCAGCCTAAAGTTGCTGTGTTAAATTTTTCTGCGTCTGATCCAGTAGTATTAAAAGTCATAGAAGCGTTTTTATATCTGTTTATATGAACCCATCTAGAATTATCAATTGTATCTAAAGCATTATAATCAGTTCTACTATCTGAAAACATATTCCAGATTTCAGGGTATTTTTCTTGAGCTTGAATAAATTTTCTAAAATCATTCAAAATATTTATATTATTATAAGGAATGCTTGTTTTATATTTATCTCCGTAAGTTCCGATAGTTATATGAGATCCAGCTGTTAAAGATAATCCTAAATTAGCTTTTCTATTAATTAATCTTCCGAATTCATATAGTTCAGGACGTTTACAAGCTATAATACTATAATGATTCAAGTAATTCCAGCCATCAGCTAAATTAGATGAAGCATTTACAAACTTTAACATGAGTTGCTCTTGTATAGTGGGAACTGAACCATCTGGAGAACCCATATAACCTGCGACATTGAAAGGCTTATAAGTTTTAGTTGATATTGATTTTGTTATTGGAATTGGGAAACCCGGAGTTTTTGGATTATTTGAAATTCTATCATCTGGATCTCTAAAATTAAAAACATTAGTTTTTTCAACTTTTTGAAGTTGTCTCGTTATTTCAGTTGCTATAAATTCAGGAGAATTGAATCCTAAAGGAGCGTCTATTTCTTGTAATTCTCTTAAAATCCTATATGTATGATGTTCGGGAGTTCTCAAATATCTAGGGGGAACTTTATATTCATCTGAAACATTAGAAGCCATTGCTTCAGAAGAATTATAAGTATATTCTCTTATCATGATTGTATATCTAGCATTATCCTTTTTTACTTTACTTAGAGACGAATTTACAAGTCCTGTTATCCCTGAAATTTGCGAGTAATCTTCATATAAATCATAAGTATCAGCGGCTGGGAGAAATGAATCCATTTTTCCGAAAGGATCAGCGAAAGACATTCCCTTTGATTGTGTATCATTTGTATAAAAATTATCGCCTTCAAAATTTCCTAGTTCACTATACCAGAAACGTCTAGGAAGATCAATGTAATTATGTCCGTTAGCTGGAACAAAATAATTCATAACAAAATAACCTTTATTATCAAATATTTCTTTTTCTACAGATTTGAAAGTCGCTCTTTGTTCATCTGAATTATCAATTCTGTTTATAGCTACACTAGCATTAGTTGTATGATTTGTTATTTCAATTGTTCCGAATTGTTTTTTTATTCCTAAACTTTCTCCTTTGATTTCAATACTTGTAGGCTGACCTGCTCCCCTTTCTGAAATCATAGCTCCTTGAACAGAAATTTTATCACTTGGATTTAAATGTACGATATCTTGAAGATTATTTGTCCATAAAGCGAAATTTTCATTATTATTCGATTTTGCTTCTTCGCTATGTAATCTATTACATTCAATCACCTGAATATCTGTATATTCATTCATAGTATATTTATAATGAATATATTATTTTTATTTGTTTATTTTAACTTAAACTTTTTCTTATAATTATTTATATTAGTTTTCAAAGATGTTGATTCTCCCCATAGAATATAATAACTCAAAAAGCCGGGTTTCATGTAATCACCTGAAGCCAGATCTTTCTTATGACGTTCTCTGTATTTATTTCTTCGTTTTTTGTCTTTATGCTGGGTATAATCTTGATATCTATTATCGCCGAATTGCGAAGTTTTTACTTTTTTTCCTTCATCATTGTAAAAAGTAGCTTTCCATTTTTTATTCTTAGCTGTTCCTTTTTCCACAATAATTTTCATTTGAAATAATTTATAATTAAAGATATTTTTTTTCAGTTTTCGTTTTTTTCAATCAAAATTAAATCTCTGTCTTTTATTATTAAATGGGAAAAGGTGGAGCTAATCCTTATCCGATGTGGTGGGCTAGTTCTGATGAACCTGTAGTAAGAAACAAGCCTGAACCTTGTGAAGATTATTATAAATCAAAACAAGATAAAGAACGAGAATATTATGATAAATACTATTCTGAAAAATCATATTCTAAAAGACGCGAAGAATTTGAAGCAGAATTTAAACGTAATTTTTTCTCAGGTAAATATTTTTCTCAAGAAGAGAATCATGATTTTAAACCTTCAGATAATATTGATCCTATTTTTAAAATAAAAAAATCTTCATCTGAAGAAGATTTTAAAAAGGCTTATCGTAAACTAGTTTTAGAACATCACCCAGACAAAGGCGGAGATAGTAAAGTTTTTATAAAAATTCAACAAGCGTGGGAAAAGATTAAAATTTATTTCGCTTCATAATTCAGATTATCTTTTAATACACTGAAAGGATTATCCATCGCTTTATCTAATAATTTATCGTATTTAGGTTCATCTATTTTTTCAATACTTTCTGATAAATTCTCAAATTCAATTGTGTGGAAATCATAAAATAAATCTGAAATATTATTGATATAATTTTCATCTCTTTTATATTTATTGATGAATATTTTTTCACATTCTTCAATACATTTATTGATATTGTCCCAGAAAGCTTCTAATCTTTCATCATCATTTTCAATAGATTTATATTTTTCTTCTGTAATATTTTCAGTTTTGAAATTGTTTTTATATTCTGTTTTTGTTGATAGTTCTTCCATCGCTTTAGCGTAATCAGATTTTTCTTGTTTTTCTTCTTTTTTAACAGGGGGTTTTTGTACTTGTATTTTTTCTACTTCTTTTACTAAATCATCTACAACATCAATTACGTCTACATAAATTTCTTCTTCTTCTTCATCAGAAGTAATAAATTCTTCTGAATAAATAACTTCTTCTTTTACTTCAATTGATTCATATCGTTTTAGTTTTTCTTTTAGTTCTTGATTTTCTTTCATTAGTTTTTGAATTAGAATATCTTTTTCGTCTTTAATAGGTGTAGTATCTATATTTTTCATTTTGATAATATTGTCTTTACGCTTATTCCTGAAATAATTTCTACGAGCTAATCTCCATAAATTAAAATTGTCATATTTTTTTGAATTTCTAGGCTTTTCATCAATTAATTTTTTTAATTGACTTTTATAACATCTTTTTTTATTAGATTTTTCAGGGAGACCTAAAGTCTCAACATATTCATCAATAATTTTTTTTACTTGTTTATCAAAATCATAGTCAGCATTTCTTACACAAGTAATAGAATAATAAGCATCAATTTCTTCTTCAGTAATTGAAATAAGATTAGAAAAATTGTTTAGAGTTTTTGGAATTAAAATCATTTGTTATATATACTTAAGTTTACATATTAAATTATCTTTAAATAGGGAATGTCAATCATTGACACGCTTACAATTATATTGAATAATTATTACGCTTTATAGAGAGCATATTTTATATTGTATTTCAATTATTGACACGTTTTATAAATTTAATTTTCGCGATTTTTAAACAATTAATATTTCTTTTTTTTTGTTTTTTTTTGTGATTTTTTTTTTTGATTCATATCAAAGATTTGTTTAGGTTTTATTTTGTCAGGTTTGATCGCTTTTTCTACGTCGTGTTGAAGACCCTTTTTATAATTAGGGGTTTTAGAATTCATAGGTTTAACAAACTTACTATAAGCCATTTATAATATATTTTTATTTTAATTTATTTTTAATAATAAATAAAATATCATATTTATTATAAAATGTCTTTGGTCATATGTTCTAATTCAATAGCAGATGGAACTGCTGAACGTCAAAATCAATCTATTTACAAGGCTTGGAGTTTCAGAAATCAGCTGACTTCAACTTATAAAATTCCTGCTAATGCTCAGGTTGATCTTCAAAGTGTAAAAGTTAACGTTGATGGTCGTATTGTTTTATCTCGTCAGAATAATGTATTTTATCAATATTTTGGAAAAAAATTAAATCTAGATGGAGCTACAGCTCCACAAATTGAAGATACGCCATATCATCCTTTAAGGGTTGCTTTACTTAGAAGGACAGAAGTTGATACATCTGTAAAAGAATTTACTTTATCTGATTTCGCTAATAGAGTGGGAGAGCGTATGAGCGATAGTATTTATCATCCGAATCTTCAAGATAAAACAAAAGTTGAAATTTTAAGGAATGCTTCAGGATTAGATTTCTTAGGTTATAAAATTACTCAAGATCAATATTTATCTGCTTCAAATGTAAATGGTTCTCTCGTAAATGCTGAAGAACAAATTGACGCCGATAAACCGCGTAATGGTTCTGGTTCATGGACTTACACATCTGGAACAAAAGTATTTCAGAGAAATGCTAGTTTAGAAGAAATTTTTACAGCTTCAGCTATTTTCCCTGATAATCCTTTATCGCTTTCAGATGGAACTATGATTGTAAATATTTCAGGAAATGGAGCTGATGCTAATGCTTCTGGTTCTGCCGTGCCTTGGGCTGTTGGTTTGAGTAGATATTTTAACAACGGAAATATGGATGGTTTTTATGCTCCTTATTATAATGATGATAGTTATGATGCTGATTTGGAACTGGGTGAATCAGGATATATGGATTTCGGTGTTGCTCGTAATGATGATGGTGATTTAGTTGCTTTTCATACTGCGTTTGATAGTGCGGCTCAAAAGACTAGAAGATATGAAATTAATTACTGGGAAAATGCTTCATCAAGTTTTACGGCTCTGAGTGATAGACTTGAATTATCTAATGGGAAATATGAAAAGGTTAGATTTACTGCTAAGGGTGAAACCTTAAAAGCTGATATTTATAATGCTTCTACTTCAAAATGGGAAACTATTACTGAATATTCTGGAGCAGCTACAGCAGCTAATAAAGATTCTCAATTTAATCCTATTCATCAGGCTTGTTGGTGTTTACATCCTGTATTAGAAGTCGGTTCGGCTGGTGGAACAAATAATAAAAAATTACATATTGCTCATATTAAAACCCCACCTATTTTAGATTATGATGTCAAGAAAAAGAATAAATCAGGATGGTGGGAAACTATGGATTTGCTTGGAACTCAGAGATGGTGTAGAGCTGTAGAAAGTAGAGCTATTTTAGATACAAGTAATACAAATGCTTTATATACTCAAGTGGGCGTTGATTCTGGAGCTAGTAATAGAATTACAGGATTAAATAATGTTTTAATTTTAGAACCCAGTGAAATTTATACTCCTTCTCGTGGGGCTAATGCTCGTCAGAGTTTAGGTTTCAATTCGGGTGTTATTGATACTCCTGATAGTCTTAATCCCACTGAATTCCATAGTAATTTCGCTCCTTCATTAGTTTCATCTCAAGCTATGTTTGTAAGATTAGATAATTTTAATCAAAGAGTTGTTAATGCTTTAACAGGGAATAAATCTCAAATTATTGGACATCTTCCGCGTTTTGATTCTACTCAATCAACTGGAAGATTATATTTTGAACCTAATAATTTTGTATGGATTGATTTAGATAATCCTAGTGAGATTTCAGTATCAGATTTTAATATTTCATTCTGTTATAGTAATGAACAATACGCGACAATCTTAACAGGTCAATCAATTGTTGTTTTATATTTCAGAAGTAAGCCTAAAGAATTAATGTAAATAGATTAAATGTTTAATTTTTATTCTTAATTTTTTAATAATTTTTAGTTTTTTTTAATAATTTTTAGAAAAATTTTCTTTATATTATTATAAATAATGGATAAAAAACTTCCCCCACGAGTTCAATTTGATTTTCAAGAAGATCAAGGCGGAGCAGAAATTCATGAAGATGAAACAATAGATGTTTCAGAAGAAGAGTACGAAAGTTATGAAGCAGAGATGTCTGCTAATATGCCTGAGATAGTAGAGAAACCTAAGCCAGTCGAAGAAGATATTTTTGACTTACCTAATTTAGCTGTAAAACCTGATTATTTAGAAATTAATGATCCGCCTGAAGTTCCCATAGTTGATTCAACTCCTAAGCCTAAACCTGTAAAACAAAAGAAAGCACGGAAACCTATGTCTGAAGAACATAAAAAGAAGTTAGCATTAGCACGAGAAAAAGCTATGGCTGTAAGAAAAGCTAAAGCAGAAGAACGAAAACAAATGAAGGAAGTTGAAACAAAAACTAAACAATTAAGACAAAAGAAGAAAATTAAAGAAATGAAAGAATTAGAAGAAGAAGTTTCAGATAAACCTAAACCTATAAAAATGTCTACTCCTTCTTATCCCACTTCTACAATAACTAAAAAGGATTTAGAAGAAGCACAATTTGAAGCTATATCAAAATATGAAATATTAAGAAAACAAAGGAAAGAAGAAAAGAGAAAAAAAGAAGCTATTGAAAAATCAAAAAAGGATTTAGTTGAAAAATTAAAACCCACTGGATATAGATATCGTGATGGATCAAATAGATGGGATAGTTGTTATTA
>Ga0181415_1000372_pt1 | contig 12816 bp, 14 predicted proteins | sample 38SPOviralmetaG_FD_130140 | JGI IMG/M metagenome (GOLD analysis project Ga0181415, IMG submission 130140) | Marine viral communities from the oligotrophic San Pedro Time Series (SPOT) site, San Pedro Channel, CA, USA - 38 SPOT_SRF_2012-12-11 | ecosystem: Environmental > Aquatic > Marine > Strait...
GAAGAAGGTGAAGATTATATTTTATATAGCGAACATAGAGGTAAAGGTTTTTTTCATTTTGAAGATGATAATATGATTATACAAATTGATAGTATTGAAAAAATTAGTAGTTGGGATTTTTCTAATTATATTGTTTTTGTAGATGAATTAAATAGTGTATATGAATATTTAATGAGTTCTTCCACATTACAAACAAGGAGGAAAAATGTAATGAGGGTTTTTTGTAAAATTATAAGGGAATGTAAGCAATTTATAGGTGTTGACGCTGATATTAGTGATCCAGTATTATTTTTTCTTAATCCAGAAAAATATTTAAATGGATTATCCAAAGAAACAATTGAAGATTTTAAAGAACAATCACCAAATATAGAAGTAAAATATATTGAAAATACACATAAACATTACAAGGGAACACCAGCAACAGAATTATTTAATTATGATGACCTTGTAAATAATCTTATTCTTGAAGATAAATATATGGTTTGTTGCGATAGTGCTACAGAATGCAGAAATTTAAGAAATAAATTATTAGAGTTAGAACCAGACCAAAATATAGTTGTAATTGATAGATTATATGACGAAGAAATGGATTTAGATAAAATTGATAAAGTTATATTTAGTCCTAAAATTGTTTATGGTTTAGATAGTCAGATGAAAAGAAAAGTTTTTTGTTATTTTAAAGGTCATACAATTCCAGCAAAATCTATGCTACAACAAATAGCAAGGTGTAGAAATATAGAACATTTATATTATTATTTTATAGATAAATCAGAAATTATAAAAGATTTTGAATTTAATAAAAGTGAAGATGTTGTTGATAGGGTAAAATATTTAGAAAATTACATAACATCTTATTTTAAAACTATTATTACAGAAGAAGAACATGATGCTATGTTATTAAAAAGACAATCTTTTTATAATTATTTAATATCATTACATTTATATAATGATGATTGTGACACATCTAATAAATTTTACCATTTTAGAAATGGTTTAAAAAATATTGGTTATGAACTTAAAACTGAAATGAAACAAACATATAATATAAAGAAAAAAGAATTTTTTAAATTAAAAGAATTAACAGAACACGAATTAACAATACATTATAAAAGTAATTTTGATGATAATGATTACTATAAAAGAATACAAGAAGTAGTTAATATTCCAAATACAGATAAACATAAAAATATATATGAAGAGATTTTTGTAAAACCACAAGCACTACAAGAACATTTAAATTATTGTAATTTATTTTTTAAAGATACTACATTAGAAGATTTAAAAGAAGAATGGAAGAAAAAAGAATTTAGTGTTAATGTATCCACAGGTGATTTAAATAAAATAAATTGGATTAAAAATTTAATGGAAAAATGTAAATTAGAAAAACATAGTTTATTTCCTACTGAAACAATTACAAAGGAAGAAGCAAGTAAATTAAAAACAGAATATTTAGAATTATTTAGACATCAAGGTAATAAAAATAAAATTGATTTTACTGATAAATATTTTATTGGTAAAACAATACAATCCAGTATTGAAAAAATATGTGGTGATAGTCCTTATGTGAGTAAAAAAATAAATATTAAAAATGAAGATGGAAAAAGAACATCTAAAATGATTTATGAAATGGGTGGTGAGGGTATTGGAAGATATATGTATCATAAGAAATTAGCAAGTTTTAGATGTAAAAGTGGTGGAAGAGTTTTAAGAAATTTAAGAGCAAAAATGATGATGAAAGGGGCATTAAATAATTTTTTTAGTAAGGTTTTTTAAAGTGAGTAAAACCAGTAAATCATATTATTATTTTAACTTATTTTACTCAAAAAAAATAATATAACATTATAATATAAATGGAAGATTTAACAAACAAACAATTAAAAGATTTAATACGAGGTTATAAAAAAGAAAAATGCCCTGCTTTCAGTAAAGAAAAAAAAGAAGGTTTAATTAAAATTGTAAAGACATTAGGTTTAGATATTACATTAATACCTATTAAAAAAAAGGAAAAAAAAGAAAATATTAAATTAAAAGTAAAACCAAAAAAACCAGATCCACCAAAAAAACCAGATAAACCAGATATGGATAAACCTTTAAAAGATGATGATGTCCCAAAAATAAATAAAATTGAATCTGTAAAAGAACCAAAACAATATGACGATTTACCAAATAAAGAAAAATTAAAATTAGAAATTGATAATTTTATACCAAACATGGAGAAAAATTTTGGTAAAGATAAAAGAGTAAAAAGTGAGTTAGGAACACTTTTAATAATGTATGCTAATACAGGGGAGATAAGAGAAGTCAGAAATCCTCATTTTACACGATTAAAAAAAATATTTAGAGAATATATGATAAGTGGTAGAGGGAGGGGTGTTCCATTTGGCGGAACATCTATGCTTACAAAAGAATTTAAAAAAGAATTAAAAAAATACACAGATGATATAGATTTAGTTTTAAAAAAAGGATCTCTGCTTATTGGAACAAAAGAAAGGATAATAATAAATGTTTATAAAGAATTTTTTGGTTTTGATTTAGAAGAAATATTAAGAGAAAATATTAAAAAATTAAAGGTAAAAAGTCTTTATACTCGTAGGGCAAAACTTAATGATAAATTTAGAAAAGAATATGAGGATTTACAGGATTTTATAGAAATGAATAATGATTATATTGACGATCATGGTGATTTTAAAAGTTTTAATAGTAAAAGTAAATTAAAAAATAATGGTGCTTTTAAATTTTTATATAATATTCCTTTTTATATGAAAAAAACACAAGAGAATTTTTTACTTTCTTTTGTTGATGCTATTACAATAGGTCTTGATGAAGAAAGAAATGATATACGACAAGTAGTAGCAGAAGAGTATGAAGATACTTATGATGAAAAAGATGTTTTAAAATTTTATAAAATGATTAGAAATGAAGTTAATAAATTAAAAACAAAATTTAAAAAGTAAAAAAAAAAATAATTATATTTAATAATATTATATGTCTACTATAAAATTATTAAATGATTTATTAGACGAATTAGATGATGAAAAAGATAATTTTTCTAATCAGAATAAATATATAGAGATATGTGACCTAATAAAAAAAATAGGTTCAAGTATAGAAAAAGATACTAATTTAGATGAGGTAAATAATCTAAAATCTAATATAGAATATTTAAGATTATCACGAAATAATTTAATTCAAGAAAATAGGAAAATTAAAAAAAAATTGTTTTTGAAGGTTTTACTTTAAAAAATTTGAGTAAAATCAGTAAATTTTACATAAATTATTGCTGATTTTACTCACTATGCGTATAATGAGGATTATTAAAATCCATATTTTTTCCACTCTGGTATTTCTGGTTGTTTAGGTTGATAAAAAACTGCTGGTTCTGATACAACTTCTTTTACACTATCTTTTATCATACTTTTAACTTCCTTTTTTTTATTGTCTTCTTTTTCTGCTCTTCTTTTTTTATTTGCTTCTACTAATCGTCTTGTTGCTTCTATTTGTGCTGGTGTTCTTGTTTTACCACCTATACTCCTTTTATCAATTTTACCATTTTTTCTTTGAATAAGTTTCTTACCTAATTCAAGTTCTTTTTTTTCTTTTTCTTTTTCTAATTCCATTTTTTTAAGCTCTCTTGCTGTAAATTTTGGTTTCTTCATTTTTTCATAATCACCATTTTCATTTTGAACCATGTATATTACTTTTTCCTTTGTAATTACCTGCTTTGCTAATTTTTCTTCTAATGGTTTTGATGGTCTACCTTTTTTTTTAGGAATAGGAATAGGTTTGCTTTTTTTTCGTGCTTTTACTTTATATTTAACTTCTTCTTCGTCATCTTCTTCATCTTCAATAATAACATTACTTTCATTTTCTAAATCAAGCGATTCGTCACTTTCAGTATCAGACATAATATAATATATATAAAGAAAATAATTTTATATGTTAATTAATATTAAATTAATTCCTTAATTAACAATAAATTTTATTTATATATATTAAATGATTGAATATATGTTTAACTTTTATCCATCATATCTATAATTTGGTCTATAATTAATTTCTTACCTTTATGCTCTATCTCACTTTCTTCATTTTGTTCTACTGGTTGTTGTCTAACAATTTGACTTGGTGTTTGAAATGGTGCTAATCTATTTTGTTGTTGTGGGTTTATTTGACCTTGTATAGTGTTTCTTCTACTTCTGATATTTACTTTTCTTTCTATTTCTTGAATTGTTTTATTTATAGGAAATACCATGAATGATATAGATAATTCATAATTAATTCCATTAAAATTTATTAAATTATTATTTTGATCTTCAATTTTTATTTCTAATGCGTCTATATTTGAATGTAATATAGTGTGTTGTCTTGCGTCATTTTGATTTAAATAAATAATAAAACCACTATTAACGTCAACACTAATTTTTTGTATTACTTGTGAATATCCACCTCTAGTCGAAAAAACCATATTACCAGATGTAGTAGATTTAACTAATAAACTATGTATTGATGCTAAATCCACTATATTTGTTGATACAACAGAAGCACCATTAGCAATAACGCTGTCTGGTATAATATCACCAAAACCAAAACCTAATAGTTTTCCACAAGTAGAACCAGACCAATTTATAGTTATAGTAGAACCACTATTATTAGTTAATGTAGTTTTACAAGTATATTTATCATAAGTAATAGCAACTGGAAAACCATCATCAGCATTTAGAACTCTTATTAATTCATCTATATCATAATTTTTATTAGGTATTGTATAACTAACACTTGAATTATATAATAATTTATCATTATTAACATTACTGGAAACATTATAAAAACTATTAGGAATTTCTGCTTGGGTTATTATCATATGTATTTCTTCTTCTTTTGGATTAATTTTTATTGGTTCAACTAAATCTATAAAGATGTGAGAATTTAAATCTCCTTCTACATTTACGTCTTTCGAACGAATATGGACGATATACTGACGGACTGGTTGGATTAAATTATTTTCCATTTATATTATAACATATTAAAAAAAAAATAAAATCTTATTTTATAATATAACTATGAATGATGAAGAATTTATAAATTTTGAAGAAAGGAAACTACAAACAATAGAAAGTAGATTAACACCATACGATAAACAACGATACGGAGAAGAGATTGAATATATACAAAAATTATTAGAAATTTTAAGACAACAGGAAAAAAAACCACAAACACAAAAACAAAAACAAAAAACAGAAAAAACAAAAAAAGAAGTTGAAAATAAATTTAAACAATTAATTAATCATTTTTCATTAAGAAAATCAAGTATAATTACAGATAAACAAGTTCCAGATAGTGTTATTGAAGACGCACATTTGGTAAAAGCAGCAACTAAATATTATGCTAATAAAGAGAATGATGTAGTAGCGAACCAGTATTTAGAAGATAATGGATTAAAACATTATAAAATTGATAATGATTTATCTAATGAAAAAGGATTAGTTGTTGAAAATACAAGAACAGGAAAAGTAAAAGTAAATTATCGTGGGACTGACGCAAAGGGTTTAAATGCCGAAGATTTTGATATGGACGCAAGAATTTATTTTGGTAGAGAAGGAAACCACGAACATTTAAAATCAGCAAGGAAACAAATGAAAAGTGTAATAGAAAAATATGGAAAAGAAAATGTTGAGAGGGTAAATGGTTTCAGTCTTGGAGGAAATAAAGCACTTACAATAGGACAAGAGTTCAAAGTAGATTCAAGAGGTTTTAATTCATATATAGGAAAATCTCATTATAACGCAACACCATCATACGAGGAAGGACTTAATCACGAGATATGGAGAACAAGTGAGGATTTACCAAGTATAGCAGCAACTTATTTAGATGGAACGAATAATTTAGAAGTTAAAACAATTCCAGTAAAAGCAGGAAAAACAAACCCATATACAAGTCATAAATTAGAACAATTTACGAGTAATGACCCAAGAACAGATGAACCTACTACTATTGAAATGAAAGGAAAAAAAGCAGTTGAAACAGCATTACAACACGGAGAATTACAAACATTTAATAGAATGTTAAATAAAAAACCATCAGCACCACCAGAAATAATGCCTTATGATCCATTAACACAACAAAAATTAGATACATTAGAAGCGAATGTAAAAAATATTCCAGAACCACATTTACCAAAATTACCACCAGATAGAATTGCGAAAATGAAACAAACTGGAAAATTTGACCCTAATTATTTTGATGACCTACCACCAGAAGATTATTTTGCTAAATTTGGAAAAAAAGAAACATTAATACCATTAGAAGATTTGTCACAAACACAACAAAGACAAGGAAGAAGATTATTTAAACAAAAAGGAAAACCATTAGAGTCTGTTGAAGATGAAACAGAATTAATAGATAGAAGACAACAACCAAAAACAGACGATAATATAAGTAGACAAACGACAGAATTAGAAAATCGTGTATTAGGAACGCAAGTTGAATTAAAAGATATACCAAAAAATAAAGGGTTAGGAGGTGATGATATAAGTAGACAAACAACAGATTTAGAAAGTCGTATATTTGGAACTGAACCAAAAATTAGAAGAGGAGCAAAAAAAATATCTAATGAATTTACTGAAATTGAGAAACAATTTAAACAAAGAAAAATGATAAAAAATAAAAGAGGACAATTACCGACAAACGAAACACTATCATTAGACAATTCTATTGATGCGTTAGAAGGTAGAATAATGGGAGTAAAAGTTCAGACAACACCACAACCAAAAGGAACAAAAAGTTTTGTTTTTGATACTGGTATAGAACTTGATGATTTGGGTAAAAAACAAGGAACACGAACTACAACAGAATTAGATACTGAATTAGGAAAATCTCAATTAAGACCACCATCAGAACCAGAACAAAAACCTATGACCGCTGATGATTTACAAGCAAGATTTAATAAATTAGCAGAAGGTAGACCACCACCAGAGGACGATATGACTTTTACAGAATGGGTAAATAAACATAATAGAGAAACAGGAGATAAAATGAGTGTTAATTCTAATCATAAAAAAACATTATGGGAAAAATCTGGTGGTGAATTAACAGATGAAGAAAAGGTAGGATATACACCAGAAAAAACCTATAATGATTTAGAATTTCTTGATGATTTTAAAGATAAAGATAGAGATGATAGAACATCAGATTTAACAGATTCATTAAAAGAACAAGACCAAGCAACACAAGAATTACAAGATCATTTGGAAACACCTATCAGAGCAGAGGGAGTTGGTAATTTTGGAAACGAAGTTTTAAAAGGTGTGTCGCCAACCAGTCTTGGTGTAGGTTTAGTTGCTGGATTAGGAGCAGACCAAGTATTAAATTGGGTTGATCCAGAATGTAAGCAACCAGAAGTTTTAAGAACAGCAGAAGCAGGAGGTCTTGCTGGATTAGGCACATCATTTTTGTTAGGGTCACCTGCCCTACCAGAAATCGCAGCAGGCACGGCAGGGTATTTAGCAACTAAATATTCTAGTGAAGGCATCACAGAAGGTCTTGAAGATTTAGGTGTAAGCAAACCAGTAAGCGAGGGACTTGGTGCGACTGGTGGAGGTATAGTGGGTGGGGCAACTGCCGCTGCTGCTGGTATAGGAACTGCTGTCGCTACTGGTGCGGAAATTGGACTTGCTGGTGGAGCAATAGGAGTTGGTATTGGTGCTGCGGTTGGAGGTCTAATTGGTGGGGGTGCTTACCTTATTGGAAAATTATTTGGTTAAATTTTTTATATCATGTATATATTATGGAAGAGTTAAAAACTATTGATGATGATATAATTTATTCAAAAAGATTTTTAAGTGGACTTGAAAAAAATAATATAACAATTGAAGAATTAAAAAATGAATGGTTTTATCAAGGAGGAGAGATAGGAAGTCATTTTAATTATTATAAACTTGTTAATGGTGCGACAAGTGATTTACCAGAACATAGTATATTTTGTATATGCGGACATAAAATAAAATACAATTGTTATATTGGTAATGGTGATAGAGTTTTACCAGTTGGTAATTGTTGTATAAAAAGATTTATTCCAAACAATAAAAGGAGTTGTAGTGATTGTGGAATTAAACATAGAAACCGAAAGGATAATAAGTGTAATAAATGTAGAAGGAAATTTACAAAAACATATGTTAGTAATATATTATCTTTTAATTAGTGAGTAAAATCAGTAAATTATATATATATTATGTCTGATTTTACTCATTTATTAATTAAAATGCTAAAAAACCATTATTAAATGGTTATTATGCTGTTATTATGCTGTATATATAGTATTTTTAACCATATAATTTAAATTATATGGTTAAAATAATGAAAAATAGGGTTTATTATGCTGTTTTTATGCTGTTTTATATTAATAATTGCTTATTAATAACTCTTTTATATTTTCTTGACGTTGACCGCTCTGTTCGTATGTGGTTGTTGCTGTTCTTATTCTATAATTTTTAAATAAATTTTTAACTACTTTACTATTATCATAACTTAAAAGAAATTTTCCTTTTATATCTTTTAACGCATTATAAATATCTTCTGGTGTGACACCAGAAATTTTATAATCGTTTGTGCTTTCTGAATATGGAGGGTCTAAATAAAAAAATGTATTAGGACTATCAAATTTATCAATCATGCTTTTAAAATTTTTATTATAAATTTTTACATTATTATTATTTAAAAAATCCTTCCATTTTGTAGTTTTATATTTTTTACCAACATCACCAGTTTTATTTAATTCTTCTTTTTCACCTACATATCCTTTTCTATTACCAGAAAAAGAATTAACACTTATATATAAATTTCTATACAATCTATCAACTTTATTATTAAAAGTTTTTTGTTTTAATAATTTATCAAATTTATCCCTTGATGGTTTAAAATCTTTATCTATCATTTTATCGCCAACACTTTTCATATCACTATAAATATTGTAAATGTCTTTATCTTTATCATTTATAACATTAACTTCAACTGGTTCTTTTTCAAAAAATATAGAACCACCACCAACAAAAGGTTCAACATAAATACTATGTTTTGGAATCAAAGATACAATCTTCTTTTTTAATTTAGATTTACCACCTACACGCTTAAACATATTTTCTTATTATATTATATGAATATAATAAAATTCAACTTGTTTCAGTATTTCATTACATAATTCTTCTGGAAACATATATCTTTGTTCTATTGGACTTGTTCCACTCGCATAGTCACGCCATTTAGTATGTGTATGTTTTTTATCACATCTTTTTAATTCTAAATTAAAATTATTATAAAATATCGTTGGTTTTTTTACTGGATGATTATACATACAATAGTCTACAATAGTGTAATCATAATTAAATATATTTCTATTATTTATACTATTAAATTGATTATGATAAGGATTTTCTATTGTAAATGTATTATTATCAAAATAATCCAAAATCTCAATACATTTATATAATAGATTATCACTTTCTTTTAATTTTTCTAAATGTAATTCTTTTGTAAATAAATATTTATCATTTCCTTTTCCTTTATATCTACCATACCAACATGTTTGTAATTGCGACATATAAATACAAGGTGGAGATAAATGTATATGATTAAAATAATCCTTATCAAACTTGGTATAATCCCAATCCAAAACATTTACACATTCAGAAGGATTATATTTTTTTTCAATATCAATTGTATATACTTCCCAGTCATTTTTTTCAAATACTTTGGATAATGATTTTGTTCCACAAAATATTTCCAATAATCTTTTTACCATTTATATATAAAAACATTTTAATTTTCTTCATCGTTATTGTGGATATTATAAGATTTCATTATAGTATTCATACTTGTTCCTCTACTATTAACTAATTCTTCAATCTTTTTAAAATCTTTCTTATCTAATAAGTGTGCTATTAATATTTTAAATAATTTTGCTTCACCTAATTTATCAATTGATAAATTTAATAATCTTTCATTAAAAGAAGAAAGTTTTAATTTTTCACCATTTTTTTTAGATATTATATATGTATTATCCTTTGCGTTAATATCTTTTAATTCTTTAATAAATCTATCATCTGTAATATCAATAGTTTTAGATCCAAATGATTTATCAGTTTTATAATCATTAATATCTAATACCACTTTATTTTTTTTATGAACTAAATAATTTTCATCTTCTTTTTCAGTTGGTAATTTTTTAACATATATTAAATTAATATCTTTATTTCTTAATCCGTGTTTTAAAAATAAAAAATTAATTAAATAATTAATACCTTTTAGGTCATCTAATTTACCCATAATCTCATTATAACTCGGTAAATTATTTTTAGTTTCAGTCATTTTTTCTTTTCTGATTTTAATAATATCATCTCTTAAACTATTTCTAAATTTAATTAATTTATCAGTTTCTTCTTCGTTATGTTTTCTTACTAAAATTATCATATTTAAATTTAATGCTTTTGTGTTTGGATTTTCATATAGATCATTTAATTTTTTTATTATTGTTTGTTGTGATGTTAATACATTAAAAGGTAAATTATTAGCAATATGAGTATATGTTTTTTTTGTTTGTTCTGTAATATTATCTCTACTTTCTATATATAATTTCAATAATTCTGAATTAGTTTTTTTTTTAGGCATTATATAATCTAATAAGATTTTTTTTTAAAATAACTAATTTAATTATTTTAAAAAATTACCATAATATTTTATGCGACCAATATTTAGCACTATTTTTATCATCACTATCTCCGTGTCGTTTATAATATAATTCTCTTCTTTTTTTATCTAAATGGTCTAAATCACTATAAACTCCTATTTTATCTTTATATTGTTGATATGGTAATTGACCGAAATGTATTACACCTTTTTCAGTTAGAACCATATATTTTTTATTCTTTCTTGTAGATTTAACTGGTTTATATAATTGTAAATCTTTTTTTTTCATATAATATCATGTTATAAAAAAATGTGAGTAAAATAAGCAATAATATATATATAATTTACTGATTTTACTCAATACACACTCATCACTTCTTCATATACTTCCTCATATTTTTTAGATGCTTCTTCTGGTGTAGAAAAAACTCCTAAATGTTTTTTTTTACCATCAATCCTTATTTGTGCTTTAAATCTTTCAATATTTTTACAAAAACAAACTCCTCTATAACCAGTTTGATTTTTCCTTTTTGTATTACGATTATTTCCAGACCTATCTATAAATCTTAAATTAGTAATATTATTATTTTTTCTATCGCCGTCAATATGGTCTATATCTGGATAATTTTCATTTTTTTCTAAAAAGGTTAATCCTACTAATCTATGAACGCTAAAAGTTTTTTTTATTCCGTCTTTTGATAAATCTATTATATTATATCCATTACCATTATCCCTTGATTTTAAAAATTTATCGTGTTTATTTTTTACATCTCCATTTTGATTAATCCAGTATAGATTTTCATATCCTTCAATTTCTCTAAATGTCGGTAAAATTATTAAAGTCATTATATAAAATAGGTAAATATTTTATTTTTCCTAAATAATACGAAAAAGAAAATAATTGAATTCTCTAATTTGGAGTTTTTTTATTAAAATTTGGATCACGATGACAGACACAATTTCGTAAATCAATCTTGTCACATTTGCTATTTTGAATCGTCATTATTAAATTACTAATACCGCTAAATGCTATACTTACGATTGCTATTACATCAACCATATATTATCTAAATATTTTATTTTCCAACTTTTTTCATCGCTATTGTGTGTGCTTGTTGAAAACAAAAACCTTTTTTCATATGCTTTTTCATTTCGTCCATATGTTTATTTGTATGATGTGGTTTATGCTGTTTTAATAATTCTTTTTGTTGTTTGCTTAACTCTTTTCTTGGTTTCATTAAAGGTTTTGGTAATTTACTTGTTTTTCCATACATCTATAAATAATAGAAATAAAATAATTCTAAATTTTTGGTATATCATATTTGTCTACAATTTTTTTATCAATATTTCTTGATTTTCCACCTACTAAAACACTTGCTACTCTTGCTTTACCCCAACTTTCCGCAGTCTGATTAGGTCTTGAACCAGAAGAAAAATATGCCCCTTTCCCCTTATCATAGATTTCTTCAAAACCTTTCAATAATTCTTTTTCCCTTTTTTTTGTTCTTGTTAATTTATCTGCGACCTTTTCAAAGTTCATAGGAACACCTAATTTTTTTTTTACTTGTTCTACAAAAGGCGATTTTTTAGATTTAAAACTTTCTAATTTATCTCTTTTTGTGTATTTACCTTTTTTATAATCACTTGTGGACTTATCTAATTGTTTTTTTTGTTTCTCTTTATCTTTTTTACTTAAACCAGCAGTATATCTTTTTGGATATTTTTTATCATCAACCATATATCATGTATTAAGATTTAAATTCTTTAAAAGAAGATGAACTTAATAATTTATCAATTATAATTTGTTGTTGATTAACTTGTTTTGATAAATCTTGAATTCCTTTTATTAAAAATGCTATTAAATCTTCATAATTGATAGATAATTTTTTATTAGGATTTTTAACTTTTTTATATGTTGCTTCTTGTATTAATTTACCACTATTTTCTGTTGGATTTCCACTTGAATCTACCTCTATTGGATATTCTCTTCTCGGTTGGTCTTCTACAATATCCCAACCACAACAATCTCTTACTAAATTACCACTACTATCAAAATTACTACTTATATCTTCTGCTACATTATTTACAATAAATTTTAATTCTGGAACTTCATTATATACATCTTGTGCTATTAATCCA
>Ga0181415_1000373_pt1 | contig 12815 bp, 23 predicted proteins | sample 38SPOviralmetaG_FD_130140 | JGI IMG/M metagenome (GOLD analysis project Ga0181415, IMG submission 130140) | Marine viral communities from the oligotrophic San Pedro Time Series (SPOT) site, San Pedro Channel, CA, USA - 38 SPOT_SRF_2012-12-11 | ecosystem: Environmental > Aquatic > Marine > Strait...
CTCAAATGGGTGGCGCTGGCGACTTCAAATTAGGCATAGGCAGGCAGATTAATGCCTTGCAAGCTAGAAGTAACGATATGGAGAGGTTCAAAGAATTACGTGGAACGTAAGTATGAATTTAAAACAAATGAAAAAAATTGAGCTTCTCAGAGAAGAGGCTAGGAAATGCCTTACTCGTAAAGAAGCTCAGAAGATATTAAAAAGGGCAGCCAAGGCTACCCGTAAGTTACATGAATCAGAATGAGTAGGTAGCTCCAGCTTTAAAGCCGAGGGGCAGATACTTGTCAAATTCACGCTCTTCCGTAAGGAAGGATACTTCACCGTAAACGTTCAGTTTTTCAGCGAGGTCAGCTGACAGAACGGCTTTGCCAGAGAGCTCAGTATCAGTACCATCGTCTGCAACGTTGACGAATGCGGGACCCGCTTGGACGGAGTAAGTAAGTGCACTGCCCAGAGGGCCTTCATAACCGACATGTGTCTCGGTTACGGTTCCGATACGCTCTTTAAGGCCAAGAGAAGAAGTATTGCTTTCGACATTGACAAAACCACCAGCAAATGAAGGAGCAGCTGTAAGAGCTACGGCAACACCAACAATAGAAGCAGAAGTAATAAAAGACATGTAATTAATCTAGGTATTTATAATTAGTGACGAATGCCACTAAACTAAATATAAACTAAATTAGTGTTAATTTGGCAAAGTCAATAAAACAACTGTCTCATCAAATACAGTTATAAAAAATAAGTAAAAACCCACGTTAGTGGGTCAAAGGTTACCAATCTAATGACCAATCAGTCATAGGATCTCCATGAATTTGTTGATATTTTAATGCTATTGAATTAGTGCACACCCATTTTGAATAATGGACACCACGATAACAAAGGTTAGCAAAAACCATTTCAGGCTCAATGGGCCGTATTTTGTTACGTCTGCATAAATCCTTTGGCACGTAGAGATACATATTTCATAGGCGCGGGGTTGGTCTCTTTATTCTATTTAGTGTAAGATCACTTTACGTAGGTTTGACCGCGATAAGTGAAAGTACCATGCACGTTCTGAGGATGACGTGAGTCTGTGGTGTATAGGTTGCCGCGATAGCGAGTTTCGCTCAATTTAATTTGATCGAGCTCTTTACGAGCACGCTCGAAGTTATTGCGTGCATTAACGATTGCACGAGCTTGAAGGTCGGTCATTTGAATTTTCCAGTAGGGGTTTATATTTCCCGTTGCTTCCCACTGGTGGTGGTACTTGCGTCCTCTCTGAGGATCAACGTATATATTGATTGTAGCTGTTGTTACGGGTTTATCGCGAACATTTATTCGTTGATATAGCCTTTATCGATTAGATATTCACGAGTTAATGGTGTTGGCTCATAAACTTCCCACATAGCACCTGTTTGGCAAGCCTTTAAAGCATCTACTGTCATGTTCTTAGTTGCCTCAGCCCATTTAGCTTCTTGTTCCCAAGGAATTGCATGAGGCATTGCAGCATAAATAATTTTAGTTAGATATTTATGAATGTCAGGAATTTCTTGATCATCTAATATTACAGCAACAAGAGAGTTGTCTAATGTACCAGCCATACAATCTTGAGCTAAATGCCAACCTTCATGCCGCAGCGTACCGATAAGGTGCTTTGAATCTCGCATATATTTTAAATTCAAATATATACGATTAAATTTTGTATGATAGAGGCCTTGATTGTTAGGTTCAAAATATCTTGCTGGTGCTATATAAATTTCAATTCCTAAATCAATAATAGTATTAATTAATAGAGAAAACTCATCTTTTATGTCCAATGCTTCGGAGCCCAAAACTATTTCATGGAGCTGCTCAGCATTTGTAATTTGAATAACATCTTCTGTGCATTCATTTAAAATCATGCATCCAGTTGCATCTGGTGTAAAAAATTTTACTTCTGGATCTTGGGCAAATGCTGGCGCACAAAAACACAGCAAAGCTGCAAGTATTTTTTTCATATTAATATGACTATCTTATACTTACTTTAACTAGTTATTTTCGCATTTGGTATTCAAGTACGGCTCCTCTAAGTCTAGTTTGTAAAGCATGTAATCCTTCTTGCTCTTGTGGATCCCCCCCTGGCCACTTTTCAATACGGAAGTCAACTGATTTAAGCAGTAGCCTTGCAGCAGCTTCATTAATTTGAAGTGCTAGTAGTAGAGGTTCTTCTTCTTGCATATAAACAGTAGTATTTATAATTTGTATTCTAAATGAATATCAGCCCATGGGAATAGTGGAGGAATTACTCCAATAAGTCGAAGCAAACCCTCAGCAAAAAGTGCAAGAACAACCCACCCAACACACATACTAATAATTCCAGCATTACGATTATGTCTGCGTATAGCATCATCAATCATCTCCTGAACTTCTTCTTTTGTTATGTACATTAGTGTGTTTTTGCCCAGTTTTCTCCACTCATGGCCGCTGCTGTAATGGGAACTTTAAAGTTATAAAACTCACCTGCTTTAGGTGCAGCTGCTATGCATATGCCAATGACTTGAATCGCTTCTGAAGGAACAACAGAAAACTGCTGTTCATCATGTACGTATGCGCATCTAGTGTAATCTACATTGTACGTTAAACCTGCTTGATCAAGCATATCTTGTGTGTTGACAACCCAACGTTTGCTCAAAATTGCTCCACATGACTGAAGCAAGAAATTAAGCGAGCTATGTTCTGCGCGACAGAAGATTGGACGACCATCTAGGCCTTTAATACGCCCTGAGTTACGGACTTTCAGTTTTACTGCATCTACTAGTGGTTCCAGACCAGGAATAGCAGCAAGAAACTTTTTACGTAAGTCAGCTCCCAATGATTTTTTCTGAGCGTCAGAAAGCTCAGGATGCAAGCTATGACCAAGCTTGAGATCGCCAGCCCCATAAATAAAGGCGTATGTAAGGGTCTTGACTTCAGAACGGCTACAGCCCACACGATCAGCGTTTTGCTGGTGAATGTCTCCTTCAAGAACAACGCGAGCAAAGGACCCCTCATCAAATCTATGGAGGTAGTGTCCTAAGCATCTAAGTTCCAGCCCTTCCAAGTCACTACCGACCATGACCATGCCTGGATGAGGCACAAACAGCTCACGTGCCCAGGGGGCACTCACAACCTGCCCAAGGTTGGGACCCCTGTGAGCATTTCGCCCAGTTTGAGTAGAAAGCGTGCAGGAGTGGTGAATGCAGCCATCTTGCTCAATGGTGTTGAACCAAGAGTTAGAGCCCTCTGACAGCTGCCCTAGGTGCTTCTGAAGCGTCAATAGACGAATAAACAGCTCGCACTCGCGATGCAGCGGCATATTTTTTTGTTGAAGCGCAATGTCTCGTATTTCAGAAAGAGTCGCTTCATCGACCTTTGGCTTACCTGTGTCAGTTACTTTTGTAAACCGTGCATTTCTGTGAGTCTGTAAAGCCCAAGCAATGTGCTGTCTGGATGTTGGGTTAAATGGCTCAAGTCTTGTCATAGGAGCACCAGGTACATAGCCGTTCTTTTTATCACGGCGTTTAGGTGTAAAGACTTTCCCTGGCACATAGCGATAGTGCTTTGCGATTTTGTCTTCAATCGAAGTGACTTCTTCTTGAAGCTGTTGTTTGACACGATCAGCGTTATCAAGATCAAAACGGAACCCTGATTGTTCTTGCATGGTCATGATTTGAGCCATGCGCATTTCCAGTTGTACGCAACTAAGCATAATCTTCCATTCTCCTCATCATTAATTCATAAACTTTCAAAGTAACTAAAGTATCTTGAATACAATAGTCAAGCATTTCAGGTGTGTACGTTTCCCAGCCACCACCCTGTTTTACAAATTCACCTTTGTAGCATTTTAATCTGTACCCCCAGGCTTCGAGCGAGTGCCTGCCATAGAGTTTTTGTGGCATTCCCGTAGGACGCCTTTCATAATCACGGTCAAGAATATGGGGGTAAAACAAACGAGACAGCACAAGAGTATCAACAATTTCTCCTTCGTAATCAAAGTCATATGTCTCTCTAATAAGAGGTATGTCATATCCAATGATATTGTGTCCCACTAAAACATTTGCTCTGCGCAACCTTTCTATCCCCATATCAAGAGATTGCTCAGATCGTCTATCAAAGACAAGAGTGTCTTGTGAGTCTTCTATATCTCTTGCAACAATGCAGTGAATGTTAGATCCTTGTCGAAGTAATCCAGTACTTTCAAGGTCAAATATCAAAGTTTGAGTCGTAGCCATTTGTTGTATATTCCTTAAGTTCAATATCTGAGCGTTTAATCGTTCCTGTTTGGAAAGCTTCCGGGCTCCTTTCTTTTTTATTTGATTGGGGTTTAGATTTTGAGTTGTCTGTGTCATCATAAACTTCTAATGAAATTCCTAAATCACTGGCTAATGCCGCCGATCTTCTATATGTTGCGCTGTAACCAGCAGGGAACTCTCTGAACAAGAAAATAATATGTTTTATGCCAATAATATGTGATTGAAATATTGACTCTGGTCGTGGGTAGCAGGTTGTATAAATAGTACTTCCAACTAGAGGTGTTCCGTTTTTTGCAGCCGTAGCTATTGCATATGTTATGCAGTCAATTTCCGTGTTACAGGTTGCAAGGACACTTCTACCATTGGCAATAATGTCACGTTGTCGAACAATGACACAGGCTCCAGGAACTACAGGATGGTTAGATCCTTTTTCAATTCCCTTAGCAATATCCATAAAGTACTGTTCTTTATTGACTATGTAAGTGGGATCCCTTGATAATACACTCATAGCTTTTCAATCAATCTGCTCAAATACCAACGAGCTTTTTCAGCATCTTCTTTAGGATTATTTTTTAGCCAAAGACGTAGCATATACTTTAGAACCTGAGCCTGCAACATCCCATCAACAGGATCTTTTGCATCTTTAATAGCGTCTTCAATAATGTTAATTGCTTCTTGTTTTCCAGAAGTATAATGAGCTGGATGGTTGACTGTACTTACGTTATCATCGTTTTCAGTTCCCCCATACGAAAGTTTTTCTAGTTCTTGATCATCAAATGAATCGAACTTATTCATCTTGTTATACGCGCTTTTGAATTCAGAATAATTAATATCCATACAGGTAGTACATATAAGCTTTATACTACATATATTAAAACAAAACGAGTCGTTTTGTGGCACTGAAAATTCAGCCGGTGTTAGCCGGCATATATTTAACGCAAGTCATGGAAGTAGATCCGTATATAGAATTTTTAGAAAATTGGATTCCAGGTATAGGTGAAAGCACTGAATTACATGATAATCTGCATGAATACTTTGATTTAGGATTTGATGTAATTGATGAGGCTAAATTATTAGGATTTCAATTAGGACACCATCCAGCGGGTTCGTTTTTTCATGTAATTATCTTTTGTGCAATGAGTATGACTATTTACCCAAAAGAGTATAGAAATAGCATTAAAGATATATTGACGTTCTACAGGGCTTATCTTTTAGGAAAGGACTGGCAATCTGTGTCATATTGGTTTATTCCTAATGACATATTAAAAGTTGGTTTTATTAACAACGTTTAAAAAACAAATATGGGTCTCTTTGCTCAAGTACTTCATGCTCTAAGATATGTTTTTGTAATTCAGAATATACAAAGTCATTCGAATGAACTACATGATTCATATAAACTGCAATTCCTTGAGATAACTCTTGATCATTTGGATCATACCATTTAACTGGTTGCAGGCATTCCCATGGTTCAAGCTCTTGAGATACCCAAGCATTTAACTCTTCAATGCGTTGTGCTGTTTTTATAATGTGCGCTTCGTGTGCTTCTGTGTATGGCAATGAGAGTGAATTGTTATGTGATAGCAAAGCATGCTTCCACATAAGTGATCCGTCTTTAAGAATTAATCGACAGGGATGGACAAGTACGCCTGAAGGTAAGGGATAGAGATAGCTTGGAGCTATGTGTTTGTACATTACACATGGCCTCGCTGCTCATTGTAATACTCAAGATCTTTATTCCAATTGTCTCCAGCAAATTCATTAAAACAAATTCTGCCAATATCTCGGAACGTATCGTAAAACAATGTAGATTTATCAATATCAGAAATGACCTGATCTAGAGGGGGACCATAAACAATAATGTTCCACGTAGATGGTGAAACATGTTCAAAACCATTTGATGTGGCACGTAGCTGTCTGACACGTTTAAATGGAATGCATATTGGATAATCTAAAATATCAGGCGCTGCTCTTAGTAGTTCAGATGCACTTGTAAAAAATATAAAACTATCAATGTAGCTATTTCGATATTCAGACAGTGTTTTATTAAACCAAATACGACTATTTTTTACAGCACCTTTGGGAGCAACAAATACATTTCCATGCCAGTGCTCTTGTAACGGATTAATCTCTAATGATGGTACTGATGAAGCGTCAACAAGAACTTGCTGAACAGGGTCAGAGGTTGGATCAAAATCAATACTACCCATCACACTCCTAGCCCTTTCAATGATTTGAGGGGTTGGGTATAGAGGAAGTTTAAGTCCTTGAGCCTTTAGCTTGTCATGTAAATTCTGCTGCGAACGCTCGGAGGCTTTCTTGGCTCCGACCTGCTTCCACTGCAAAGGTTCTTGTTCCTGCATTGCTAATTAAAGTAATTAATACATTTGTTGCCCAGTCATTTTGGTCTATTTTGTCAATCAACGGTCTAAGGAAGTCCTTCACATCAGTATCACTATGGCTTTCTGCGACGAGAAGATCACCTTCAACATCTGCACCTGACATATAGATAGTTGAGTCGTTGATTAAATTAATTACAAGAGTGCCGGGGCCTCGGGATTCCAATCCTTTAATAGCAATTTCAATTAAGTCAGACAAGATAATTTCAGCAGTTGCAATAAGAAATTTTTGCTCTTGCTCTTTTTCTGGACCAAACTTATTTGATTGAATTAATTCTTGCAGTAAATCCGTTCGACGTGACATAACTCTATGACTCTTTAATTAGGATAAGTTATTTAAAAATCAGATGTGGAGTTTTCTTCATCATCATCGTCAATCTCACGATGCAAGCCTTTATCAGATAAATTAATTTGAGAAATATGCCTTCCTTCAAACATATCTGTCATAGCAGCTTCTAATCGTTGATTAAAATCAGTACCAGGATTTAAAATTAAAGATGATCTTTCATCAATAATATGAGACTGATCTTCCAGCTGTTGTTCTTTTATTTCTTGATCAATGAGATATTCTTGAATTTGTTGGGTAAGTGTATGTAGCTCGCAAGCGTATTCAAAACTATCTATATAACTATCATCATCTACAAAAACACCAACATTTTGAGGAATAATGTGAAATGGATTGCAGCAATATTTATTTCCGCATGTCGTTTTGACTCCTGTATAACCCAAATCACCCCAACTAAACCACATAGCTACCCGCTGAGGGTGATGTTGTGTAGATGTGCTGATTCCGGGGCGACGCCAAGAGAACTGTGGCTGCTGTGTTTTTGAGTTAACACAACCACGCCATTCCCAACATTCATGAGGCAACCCAATATCAACTTGGCTCCAAAATTTTAAAGCTTTTTGTTGATATTTTTTGAGTAAAGAGTCAATTGATAATGACATTCTCCCCTCTCGTGCACCAGCAACGCATCTTGTACATGCCTGATGGCTGTCATATCTCATTGAATGAGAGGAGAAACGGCCCATAGAGTGGCCTGCATAGAGGCAAAGTTCTCCTTCTACGGCAACATTGGACATCTGAGCGTTTCTCCGCCCATATGGGTTACCGCCTCGTTTGCTTGGTTTTGCCTCAGACATTAAAAAGAATCTCCTGAATACTCGCCACCTAGTGCTGGATATTGATCTACTTGGGGTAAGGCTATAAGTTGTTTTGTAATCATGTACTCATAACGAGTACTTTTTTCATATTTAATTCGAACTAGTTTTGCGTTCGGAGTGTAATACTCCGGATTACCAACAACTAATGCATTTAAATCATTAGATCGGACTTTTACGCGAAGGCCAATTTTAATATCAGATGCAAGCATGATATAACTCTCTATAAAATAAGTGTAATTAAAAGTCTTTAAGAATGTGATCTTCAGGAAGTGGATCGTTAACAGGCCGCAACCACATACGCATTGATTTTTGTTTTCCAGTAATAGGGTCTTTTCTAGATGTTTGGTGACGACGCCACCCCATTGTCTGAAGTACATCTGCAACACGTCTTGATTCTTTTCTGCCCTGATGGCGAGGATCTAAATCAAGCGCATCAGTCAATACTTGTGATGCCGTTACTTCGCTGCGAATACTGACGTATGACGAAACTTTTTCATGCCAAGGATCTGGTTCACCAAACTCTTGAATGTACTCAGCAATTTGGGCGATCTCCCCATTGCTGAATTCATACGTTTGGCCTTCTCTATAAGCTTGTACTGCAGCAGCCCATAAAAAGTCACGTTCTAGTGCAAGTTTATCCCACGGAATACTAAAACCTGAGGTAATTTCTAAAGGAACAAAGCGGCGATTACCAGTGCTGTCGACAAGAAATTGATTTCGATTAGTAGTCCCAATCATTACAAAACGACGAGGAAGTCGTTCTGGCAAAGATGCGTAAGGACGGCGAACTTCATCGCATCTTGTAGTAATTAGATTCTTAAAGTTTTCAATATTTCGGGGATTGAAATAGTGATCAATTTCTGGTAACTCCAATAACCACGCTACATGTAATCGATACTGTTCACGCATCAATGTTTCCAGTGGTGTTGTGATTTCAGAAAACAAACGATCTGGAACCAAGTGTCTACTAAACATTGATTTGCCTACACCTTGTGCACCAACAAGAATCGGTAACCATGACATTGAGCAACCAGGATCCATAGCACGAGCAACTGCGCCAATCATCATGCGCTGCATTGCAGTAGTGGCAAGAGGATTTTTGTTGCCTAGAAAAATTTCACCAATACGATCCCAATCTTTATGCGGAATTGCATGTTCAGCGCACTTATTTAAGTAAGTTTGAATTGGGCAGTACATATTAATTCCTGCTGCATATTGAATTGCAACTTTCATTCTCATTTCAGGAATAAAAATGCCGTGCTCACAGCTGAGTTTCGTTGTCATTTTTTCAAGGTCATTACCTTGTAATTCAATTGTTTTCCCAGATGAATCGGTGTATTCAATAGCTTTTGTAAGCTCGTTGCATCTAAGATTTCCTAGTACTTCCTTAACTTTGCGTACATCTTCTTTGCGTTCATCTGCTGCAGCGTCAGATGTTCGCTTTGGTCTGCCCCGTTTCTTTGAACTCTGAGTATCTGGTAAAGGCTCGGGAACATCATTGTAATTATTGTCATTCATAGGTTTCAAAGTATCGATGAGATTATCAAAATTGGTCAATGGATCGGTTTCGTGGTAACCAACTGCGGTTCCTATATTCGAAAAACGCAGGTGTATTGGCAACTTACTTGTCCAATTTGCATCTTGCTTTTTAGCAAGCGAATATAGTGTAGTGTGGCCAGAATAGTTACCGAGACCTTTCCATTTAAATCTCTGAATATTCTCATTTTTACTACCGTGATGACCGCGAACTACCCAAGCCACCCAGTCATCAAAAATGACGTCGCCAATGCCTGCACAGGCTGCCATAACGGGAACGTAGTAGTCCTCATACTCACCATCATCTGTGGGCCTTAGGAAGTCTCTAAGGAGCCATGCACAGCGCTGTATATCGATATCTGTAACTTCGCTTGGAGAGAAAAAAGAAGGCTCTTCAAACTCAATATCATCAAGCAAAAATGAAGGCAATATTGCTTTGCTGTTGTATGTGAATTCTGCATTTGTATTCCCATACCAAAGACGCTCAGGCTTTTGACCACAGTTATCATTGAGGCGCTCGATACCAAGATCGATCAACAAACGATCTACTACTAGCCAGTAAGCGCCGCGGTGTTGTGATGCACGCTCCAATGTGGTTTCCAATGGAAACAGGGCTCTAAAGCGATGCTCTGTGGATGTGTGACTTGCAGATGTATATGTTGCAGCACACCAAGCTTTGGCAGTATCTGTTTGCCAAAAAGCTTCTAAAGTAGTATCACCATCGATATCAACGACAACGATGTTACTACCGCGGGAGTTATCGGCTTTGCGATAACGATCGACAAAATGAGTGGCACACCAGGCATAACCGGAAGTGACCCACCCTTCTAACCATTGAAGATCCTCAAATATATTTAAAAAGCCAGAGGCAACTTGAGGATTATTTTTGTTCTTGCAATTCTTGTTGACTGCAATCTGTAGCTTCATTATTTTTCTCTATCTCGTGAAACTGCTGTGCTCGTTTGAGAAAACGAGATTCATATAAACTCAATTGATCGCCATCAATGAAGATCGCTTGATTTTCTTGTTCTGTAGAAACGATGATTAGAGCAACATCACAAAGATATCCAGTGCGTTCATGTAAGGCCAACCTATAGGCAGCCATTTGTTGGGCACACTTCTGATATTTGCGAAAACCTCCAAACCCCATGCGATCACCTTTATCAGGGAATCGATTCATATAGGGACCATTACTAGTTTTAAAGTCAGCAATGATTTTTACACCACCAATTTCTCCAATCAAATCCGGACAGCCTGCGTATAAATGCTCGGTACTCCAAACATAAGCAACTTCCTTATCATCAGATCTCAAATGATACCAATCCTGACGGAGCGGTCTCTCTGACCAATGAATTGTATCAAACCAATCGAGGTATTGGGACATTCCATTCCAGAATGCTTCGTATTCTTCAGGACAGTCATGTGACAATCCACGTATATGGTTTTCGCAACATTTGTGAATAGCAGATCCTCGCGTGCTTGCAGCTTCTAGAGCGCCTGGATTATTGGCTTGCCATGTGCGTAAGCCTGCTTTGGATTTTTCTGATTCAGTTGCAGACAATACGGTCGTAACTGAAGGCATGTAAAGGCCGGAACACAGATATTTTCGATAACCACTGGGTGTTTGAATACGGAAAGGGCGATCAGTAGTCACTTTCGTCTTCTACTGCCTGCGTTTGGAAGCCCTGGCTATACGTTGCAGCTGGAGCTGCTTGTTCGGATGGTTGAAACATTTGATACATCCTTCCTACGGCATGTCCTACCGCTTCGTTTACTTGTGAAGCAGCATTGACTTGTGCACTAAGTGCAGCTACTTCTTGGCGCAAGACATTAATGTCACTCCGTACCATTAACAGTAGATCAACAAGAGAAGGAGGTTTAGGGGGAGCTTGCGCAGCGGGAGCTTGAGCTGTTGGTTGAACTGGAACAGGAAGAGCACCCTGTTGCAGTTGAATTTCAGGCACAGATTGATTTTGCTGCATTTGTGCTGCAGCCGTAGCTGCCGCTTGCAATCCAGGATCATTTTGCTGCTTGCCGGCCATTACAGCTGCAAGGCGAGCTTGAAATTCTGGAGGTAAATTTTGCATTGGATTGTTCATTTTAGAATTCTTCGTTAGTATTTACTTCGACTTTTGCCTGAGGCATAATTGTTGCACCTCGTCGATCAGTGCCCCCAGCTGGAAGACCTTTTTCATCAGTTTGTCTCCCATCAAACGGATCTTTGCCTTCAAAGAAATTAGGAAGCCAAATAGTATCTTTCTTTGATTCCCATTCTGATTTAATTTTTTCTGGAACCTTACGAACTTTTGGAAGAATTGAATATGTTGTATCTAGGCCCGTTCCTTTGCGACTAATTTTAATTGAAAAATTAGCAAGACCATCAGGGGTCCAAGTGTAGTCTTCAATCTCTTGCAAAATTTCAGTCAGTTGTTCGCGTAATGATTTTTGTTCAATAAACAATACCTCTAGCCGTCCTCTTGCAGCAGATGTTGACACCCATGCAAGGAAGCGTCGGGGCTTGACAAAGGAGCCATCAATTTTCGGTCGATCAGGTTTACTCCAGTCTGTTTCTCTAGCCAAATCAGAGGCATCAGTGGGATAAGCACGAGTAACAACATATCCGTTAAAACGCAAATCGCCAGTTTTAGCGTCTGTAGTTTCTGAAGCATATTGCCAGCCAACGATTGCGTGCCCTGTTTCGTAGCAACCTAAAAGGCGAAACTCCTCAGATTCACCATCTTTAAGTGAGCTAGGTTTCCAGTAAGGTTGAGGCTCTTTTATTTCAATTTTATCAGTTGTTTGAGTTAATTCTGGTGGAAGTATTTGTAGTGGCATACTATTTTTGTTAGACACTACAACTATAAGTATTAGAATAAATAGATGTGAGCTATCTGTATAAATGGCTATTAGAAAAGCAGGTATGGTTTTCGAAGGTGAAAACAAACCTAAACGCACACCTAATCATCCAACTAAATCACACGCTGTTGTTCACAAAGGCAAAGTAATTCGCTTTGGTGAAAAAGGAGCCAGTACAGCTGGTAAACCGAAGGCAGGTGAAAGCGATAAAATGAAAGCTAAGCGTAAGTCTTTTAAAGCTAGGCACTCTAAGAACATTGCTAAGGGCCCCTCTTCAGCTGCTTATTGGGCCAATAAAGTAAAATGGTAATGTCTAAACACAAAGCACAAGCATTTTTCGAAAAGAAAAAAGCAGAAACAGAATCAAAAATGAAAGGCAAAAAAGGTGACGAGAAATCAGACACCAGTAAAATGCCTGAAGGTCTCCGTAAGCACTTCGAGAAAAAGAACAAGTAGTCATGTCAGATCGTGCTAAAGCCAAAGCTAAAGCTAAGTCTCGGGTTAACGAAGCTGGCAATTATACGAAGCCTGGCTTGCGTAAGTCTATTTTTAACCGCATTAAGGCTGGAAGCAAAGGCGGTAGCCCAGGCCAATGGTCTGCACGTAAAGCACA
>Ga0181415_1000376_pt1 | contig 12776 bp, 7 predicted proteins | sample 38SPOviralmetaG_FD_130140 | JGI IMG/M metagenome (GOLD analysis project Ga0181415, IMG submission 130140) | Marine viral communities from the oligotrophic San Pedro Time Series (SPOT) site, San Pedro Channel, CA, USA - 38 SPOT_SRF_2012-12-11 | ecosystem: Environmental > Aquatic > Marine > Strait...
ACATCAAATCAAACTATTGAATTAGCGGTTGGTGGTACCGGTGCATCACTTGCATTTACTGTAGCACTTCTTAGTATAAGTGTTGGTGATTCTGTTTCTGATGCGGCAGTAAGTCCTACTTTAGTAGAGCTATCTTCAGGCGCAACTTCACAAGATATAGTTGTTGCCCCAAGCAGTACACATTTTATAAATCCTTATAATATTACTGTAGGGGTTGGGTCATTGAATTCTTTAAATACTAGTGCAGTAACAGGTACTGAAACAATACCTGTTAAAGTTGTAAATTATAGTGCTGGCAATAAATATACATTAGATGGTATAAGACAAGATAATATTGCACTTACTATAGGTAAAACTTATATATTTGATCAAAGTGATAGTACTAATAGCGGACATCCTTTAAGGTTTTCAAAAAATCCTAATAATTCACCTGCAGATCCATTTACAGATAATGTTACTGTTACGGGTACTCCTGGTACCGCGGGCGCACAAACACAAATAGTTGTTACTAGCGCAACTGCATTAGAAAGCCCATTATATTATTACTGTAGTAATCATAGTGGTATGGGTGGTAATATTATTACAACACCTTTACCTTATACAAGACAAACTAATCAGATAACTTATAATGTGCCTGTTACAATGCCTGCCGCGGCTACTAATGAAAATATGACTTTTGCAGGGAGTGCTACAGCATTGTATAATTTAACTTGGGCAACGCCTTCAACAGGTACATTAACACCTCCAACTGGAGTATCTGTTGGTAATGCTTATACAATAAGCCCATATGCTGCTGAAAGCCAGCGTACTGCAATTATTAGAATGAATGTTACGGGTACGACTAAAGTTATGTTACCAAGTTCCTTTGCAGTTACTTATAATGTAGAAGATACTAGTGTAACTGAAATAACAACTTTTACAACTAATTATACACAAGATTATTATCAAGCATCAATTGTATTACCTAAAATATACCAGAATACAACTGCAACAGCTACTATAACAGGTTCAGGCGAAGTAACAGCAGCTATGGGGACTATTTCACCAACAACGTATGCATTTACTAATGGTTTATCTTCTCCTAATGCAAATGTAGTTATAGGAGATGTAGCTGGAGAAAAAGCCAATGTTGTTGTAAGTGTAACTCCAATAAATACTGGAGATGGCACAGATTGGTTATATTTAGCAGCGGCTACAACACAGGGAACGGCAGTTAATCCTATAGCCAGTGCTGTTTTAATAATTGATCCAGACGATATTAATATATATGGTGGTAAATACCCTTTTACAATTAATGTTGCAAATAATAGCTCAGGTAGTTCAAGATCTGCTCAAATTGAAATTGAATTATACAATAATAGTAGGGTTACGGGATTAACAAAACAAACATTAACTATAAATCAAAGCGCATAATGAGTACAATAATAACATTTCCGTTTCAAGAAAAAGAAGGTAAATATTTTACGCCAATAGTTTCACAACAAACTACATATAAAGTAACTGGTGGCGCTGTTGTTGCCGATGCTAATAAACTTGTTTCTGGAGTAAAAGGTGTTTTTATGAAAGTAAGATTAAAACTTACAGGTACTAATGCACAAACAAAAAAAGAACTGTTTGCTATAAATTCAGAAGCAGTCAATTCATCAAATTAAATTATATGAAATTACAAGTACGAAAATTACAAGAATCCGATTGGGATTTTTTGCCATCATGGTGGGAAGCTTATAAACAAGAAGCTATACCACGTGATTTTCTTCCAGGCGCTTTTCAAATAGGCAATGAAGAAAAAAAAAGAGAAGGTTTAGGTGGCTTTATGGTTTGCAAAGGGAAAGATCCTATTGCTGCTATGTGGCTATGGATGACAAATAGTAAAACTGCAATTCCAGCTGTAGTAGTTAGCGATAAATCGTATAAAGATACTGACAGAAGTGATGCATTGCAACTTTTATTAGATTTTACAACAGATTTTGCTGAAGAATTAGGATATAAATATTCTTTTGCATGGGCAAAACCTGGAATATTATTAGATAAATATAAAAATGCAGAATATACGGTTGATAAAACACCGTCATATGAATTAATACTAAAATACTAATGGGAAAAATTATAGGTGCAGTTGGGTCGTTATTTGGTGGTAGAGCAAGAAGACGCGAACAAAGAGCTGCAAATGCAGAATATCAAAAAAGTAGGCAAGGAATTTTTGATTTTAATACTAGAAATTTTGGTGAAGAAGCACAATTTACAGGATTAGATCCTTCTACAGCACAAGGTTATGATGCTGCTTTAGGCCAAGCAGGAACACTTGGGGATGCTAGGCAAGCAGGTATGGCTGAATTAGGTCAAGCACAAGGCTATGATTCACAAGGTTATGATGCACAAGGATATGGTGCTGCTCAAACAAGCGTTGATGGCCTTATGAGAGGAGCGGATACAGGTCTTACAAATACTATGCGTAATCTTCAAGTATCAACTGCAGGTTCTGATTTAGCCGCACAAGAAGCTGATCAAGCATTAGCCGCATCGCAAGATCTTGCTGCTCAGGCTGGTACAGGTGCTGGTGGTGCTACAGCTTTAGCAGCAGCCGCTGCAAAATCAAAAGCAGGAATATCTGCTGATATAGACAGACAAGTTAAAGCAAATGAAGCACTTAGAGCACAAGGCGAATCTGAATTACAAAGATCACAGCTTGCTCAAGAAAATACTGCCTCACAGTTTGATTTAGGACAACAACAGTTTAATGTTGGCCAAGATAATCAAGCAAGGCAATTTAGTGCACAAGCACAAAATAGGGCTGCTGAATTTGGTGCTGACGCAGCTAATCAAGCTGCTAGATTTGGTGCAGGAGCTCAAAATACATTTGCTAGAGATGCATTTGCCCAAGCAAACCAAATGTCCCAATTTAATGTAGGTCAAGGTAATCAATTTGCAATGAGCCAATTTGATGCTGCTAATAAATTTGGATTAGCTAATATGGAAGCACAAAATAATGCTCTTCAGTTTGGAGCAGCTGCTCAAAACCAATTTGCTAGACAAAATCAACAGACAGCAAATCAATTTGCTTTAGGAAGAGCAGGGCTTGCTCAAGAAGGACAGGCAAAACAGTATGCACAAAAAGCAGATATATTAGCACTTTCAACACAAAGAAAAGGATTCGCAGATCAAGCTAGACAAAAAGCAACAGGTGCTTTATTAGGAGGAATAGGTGCTTTAGCAAATCCTTTAGGAAGTGAAATTGGAAGTTTACTAAAAGGATAAATTTATGAAAAATACTAAAAATAGCCCTTTAAAAAGACAAGGTATAATTGCCCAAAGCTTGGGTTTTAACAACCTTGCACCTAGTCAACCATTTGATTATTCTGCTGTTGCTGATGATATTGACGAAAGTATTAAAGTTGGTAGAGAAAGAAGAAGACAAAATGAATTAGACAAAAGAAGAAGAGCATCTTTTGGCTTTATGCAAGCAGAGTATTCTAAAGGATTAATGATTCCTTCAGATAGTGGTTTTTCTGCTATAGATGATTATGCTGCAACAGTAAGCAGAGGTTTAGCTGATAGAGGTTCTCAATTAGTTACTGATCTTGAAAACAATAAAATTTCTAGTGCTGAATTTGGTAGATTATATGGTACATTACAAAATCAAGTTGGGCAAATAAAACCCATGCTTGAAGCTCTACAAACAAACTTTACCACTTATGCTACTGACAATGCACAAGGTGTTCTTTCTGGCGCTAACGATCAAGAAAATGAAGATTTTTTTCAAGCAGGTATTGAAGGTAGAGGAAAATTAGAAGTTGATGAAAACGGTATTGTTGTATTCACAGGCACAACAAAAAATAACAAACCATTTAGTATACCTGCAAATCAATTAAGTAAAATGCCAAGGCCTATTAAAAAGGTTGATAGCTTTGAATCTCTTACAAAACCTATTGCTGACGCTTTAGGTACACCTACAGAACAAGAAATTGTTGACCCAGTAACAGGGCAACCTACAGGACAATTTAATATGTCTAGTATTCCCGCTGATTTAAATAATACAGAATTTTCTAAAACCGTAAGAAGTAGTTTTGACAATTTTGTTAATGAAAACAAAATGGACGGCTTAAAATCATTAGCTGTTGATTACGGTGGATTTACTTACGATGAAATGGAGGAGATGGCCAATAGCGGTCAGTTTATACCGGGTGAAGAAGATTTTACTGCTGCAGAAATTGAAAATATTCCGGGTATATTAGAAGAAATGAATGGTGAAAATTTTGCAAACAAATTAGAATTTGAAATGGAAAAGCTATGGATTGCAAGAACAATGGATCAAACGGTTGATAAACAAATTGCACATTGGAAACAAAAAGAATACAATTTACAAATTGCTAAAATAGCCGCAGCAGACAGAGCAAATGTTGCAAGAATGAATCAAGCTAGATCTCTTACGGAAAGAGATAGAAATATTAATTTACAATTTATAAATCAATTACCGGCTCCTACTAAAACAAATTTATCTTCATGGAACTTAAATGCCCCTACGGGAAATTCTATTATGGAAGTTGAAGGTAAATTTTATTTAGTAAATAAAAGTGGAGAGGAGTTAGCATTAATTCCAGAAAGTGTTATGAATAATCCTAATCAGCTAGCAAATGTTATGGCTGTACGAATGTATGGCGTTCCTGCTGGTATGACTAGTTTTAACTATGCACCCATTAAAAAAGCTGGACCAATAAAAAAGGTAAGAGAATTTTTTAATATATAATTATGCCAGGACATAACAAAAATTTATATACTTACGAAAGTTTAATACAAGAACCATTAGTTCCTCTTGAAACAGAAGAAGAAAAAGCTGAAAGAGAAAGACAAGAAGAACAAGCTAAAAAAATAGCTTTTAGGAATACACTAAATAGTTTACCTAATGGACTTGGTCTTTTTGCTGCTCCTGCTGCTAATTTTTTAAGTAAAGCTGCAAGTACTACCGCGGGATTATTTCAAGGTGTTACTACAAATTTTGCTAAAAGTCTTATAGATACTTTTTATAGTATAACAGGACAAGAAAAAAGCTTAGAAGAAAAAGAGGCTTTAGCTAATAAATTAATTGGTTTTGGTATTCCCGTTTTAGGTGTTGCACAAAAAGTAACAGGAAAAACAATAGATGATGCTATTGATACTATTCAAGAATTTTCTGAATTTACTAGTCCTGATTTTGGAATTAATGAAGAAACTGGATTAGAAAAGGACTACGTTGATTTATTTAAAGAAGGTAGATATGCAGAAGGGGCAGAGCAATTTGGTGAAGAATTATCTGGAGCTGTACCTAGTCTTGTTTCTAGTTTTTATTTTGGGCTTCCTGGTTTAGCAGCTCAAGGTGTATCTGCTTTAGGTAATAAATATGCTGAAATAATGGAAACTAAGCCTGATGCTACTCTTGCACAAAAATGGGCTGCTTCAACAATTACAGGCGGTGGAGAGTTTGCTACAGAACTTTTTACTTATAGATTAGGTAGAGCTTATGCGGCTGCCGGAAAAGGGTTAAGTAAAGCACCTAAAAATCAATCTCCTTTTAATATAACATTTAATGTTGCAAAAGATATTGCAGGTGAAGCAGCTTCTGAAGCTACTGCTGAAGCTATAGAATCTGTTATAGCTGATTATGCTATTTTAGATGATGAAGAGGCTCTTAATAATTTACCACGAAGACTTTTTAAAACAGCTGTTATAGGTGGAGTAATGGGTGGTGTTGGAAGTTCTTTAACTAGTTTTAGAAGAGGTAAAAATAAAATAGAAAATCCTACAGATGAAGAGGCTAAAAGTCAAAACTTTAGAGAAATTGCCGAAACTATATTACAACCACAAGAAATATTAGATAAACAAAAAGCTTTATATAAAGAAATAATTGAATTACAATCTGATATAGAATTAATAGATAATATTGAAACTAAATCAGCCTTAAATAAACAAATTAAACAAAAACAAGAATCTTTAAGAAAATCTAAAGAAACTGTTTCAAATCAATTTGATGAATTATCTGATAAAGATTTACAAGAACTTGCTCAAACAACAAATGAAATAAATCAACTAGAATCTTCTATAAAAAGAAAAGAAACACCTGAATTAGCTAAAGAAGAATTACAAAAACAAAAGGATGAGTTAGAAAAGAAAAAAATAATGATATTTACTCTTTTTATGAATCCTAATCAAGGCAAAGTTCCTAAGAATGATGTTAATGCATTATTAGAAAAATACGATGGTAACATCGATAAAATGATTATTGAAGGTTTAAGTAAAACTCCACAAGGTAAAGAAACTTTTGATTTTGTACAAACTGAATTTGGTCAAGCTATAGGCGGATTAACTGAATCAATTACTAAAAGAATATATGATCGTATACCTGAAGATAAAAAGAAAACCATAACGAGGGATTCATTTAAAAGTGATTTAGTTACAGATGCATCGGTATTAGTTACACAAGAATTTGATGCAAGTAAACAAGATTTAGGTACCTTTTTAACTAATAGATTAAATTTAAGAGCTAATAGAATAGCTAAAGATTTAGGTGTATCTCAGCAGGATCAAATTGATATTACAGAAACCGCTGCAATTGAACAAGAACAAACAGCAATTGAAGAAGTTATTGATAATCAAGACACAATAGACCAAAGTGCTATTGATATAGGAAATCAAATAAAATTGCCTGAAGCTTTAACTTCTGAAATAAGTAATGCTGCTAAGCTTGCGTTAATGACCACAAAAGAAAGAGGCGATGCACTAAAATTTGCTACTGATATTTCTAAAACTTTAAAAGACAAATTATATAAAGAAGTATCAAAATTTTTTGGTAGAGATACTAAAGAAGACGCTACTTTTACAAATACTTTAGAAAACAACGCAGAAGCCTTATACGATTTATTAAGACCTGAAGCCATGGTTATGGCTAGAGATGTTAATACAAAGAAAAATCCTTTTGAAGAGGCTGGATTTTTAAGAAACAAAGAAAAAGTTCAGTTTAAATCAGTAGGTAAAGAAGCGTTTGTTAACTATTTTAAAGGAGTTGATATTCCTAAAAGACCAGATGGTACAGAAAATAGATCAGCAAAGGCAAATCGTAAAATACGTTTAGCTGAAACTTTAGCTGTATCATTAGGTGCTAATGAAGCAATAAATTTATTAAAAACCGATGCTACTTTAAGACAATCATTTATTGAAGCTCAAAAAACTTTAGGTTTAAACCAATCTGATTATATAGATAGAGTTACTAGAGACGCAAATTTAGAATTACAAAATGAACTAGGTGTTAAGTCTAATAAAGATCTTAAAGTAAAAGATTATATAAAAACAAATGTTGTACCTGTATTAAAAAATAATTTAACTCCAGAACAAAAAACTCTTTTATTATATAGTTTAACGGGGACTGGTAAAGATGAATCTAATTTAGATTATGGGCAGAGAGGTATGATTTATCCTAGTATAAAAGAAGTCCAAAAAGCTTTAGGCTTAGAGTCTCAGGTTTTAAGTAAAGAATATGAACTTTTAGGAAAAGCAGCTAAAAAATTTGGAAATAAAACCTATAAAAATCCTAATCAAATTCCTTTATCTATAATTGAAAGTTTAAAAACAGATAAAAATTTATTAAATACTATTAGTAAACAAAATAAAGCAAAAGAAATTATTTTTAAAGATTTAGTAAAAACTTTTGCTAATATAGCTTCTAGTAATCCAAATTTATCAAGTGGATTAAATCATATTATAGGCTTACAAAGTGAATATCAAGGTCATTTTATTAGGTCTATGATTCCTTTTGTTTCTTTTACTGAAGCAACTTCTTTAAAAGATGGTATTCATGATGAACATTATTCTAAAGCTCAAGAAACAGCTTATTTTGTTCAATCTATAATTAAAAAAGCTGCCGCGGATAAAAATTATATTAATGAATCTCTTCAAGAAGATTTAAATAAAACCTGGAAAGGTGCTGGCAGAGGAATTGTATCAAAAAATGAAGGAGAATTATTTAATAAAAGGAAAAAAACAGGTGAAAAAAAATCAATTGATGAAGCTCCTATACAAGAAATATTAAATACAATTAAAAATAAAGGCGCTCATTTTTTATTGCCTAATACCACATTGAATCCAACAAATAAAGTAATAAATTTAATTGAATATTTAAATTTAAATGTTGATGGTAAACAAACAGCTGATATAAAAAGTACACAACAAAAAGCAGCTAAACAAAAAACAGGTGATAATGTTGAACTATTTATAGATAGAGTTATAGCAAAATTACAAAACCTCACAGGAAGTCCAGGAACGCTCCAAACTAATATTGCGGCTATTCCTACTAGTTTATTAATTGGTGGCCTTAGAACTGTTAAATTAGCTTATAAAGGAGGTAAAGCACTAGCTGAAGCTGTAAGCGAAGGTTATAAATATGTAAAAAGCTTTGTTTCTGAGCAAGAATGGTCAGATTTTGTTGAACAATCAACTTATGAGGTAGCAGATCAAAAAGTGCCTGCTGAAAAGCAATTAGCTATATTATCTGAAAAGGGAGTTAGAGAAGCACAAGAAAAAGTTAGAAAAGAAAATGAAAACAATCTTGCTAAGCTCGGAGAAAAAACAAAAGATCAATCTACAGATAAAATAATATCTGATCTTAAAACAAAAAAAGACAATAAAGTAAAAGAACAAAAAGAAAAAACTTCTACAATTGGTACAGATGCACTTAATATATTTAAAAGTAAAGGGCCGACTAAAGGTTCTTTAATTAGAAAACTAAATATATATGTGCCTCCAGGAGCTGATGATTTTGCAGGTTTGCTATACACATTCTATAAGTCAGGCAAAGCTGGCGAAAAACAAATGAAGTTTTTTGAAGAAAACATAATGACACCTTTTGCTAAAGGTATAAATGCATATGAAGCTGCTAAAGTTGCTTTAGGTAGAGATTATAAAGAATTAAAAAAACGATATAAAAATAAAGGCTTATTAAAACAAACTATACTTGATGGCCAATATACTAATGAAGATGCTGTTCGTACATATTTATTTTCGCGAGGGGATCAAGACCTTGGTATATCAGAATCTGATCAAGAAGCCTTAATAGCAACTGTTGTTAATAATAATGATTTACTTGCTTTTGCAGAAGATCTTTCTAAAATAATTAAAACAGAAAAAGGTTATACTGAAATATATAATGATTGGGAAGGTGGTAATATTGATTTAGATTTAAATATTGCAAACCAAACTCAACAAAGAAAAGAGTTTTTAGCTGAGTTCTTAAATAATAAAGAACAAATATTTTCAAAAGAAAATATGAAAGTTATAAAACAATTACATGGTGAAGATTTTACTGATGCATTATCTAATGTATTAACTAGAATGGAGACAGGTGTAAACAGAAAGCAAGGCAAAGATAAAGAATTTAATTCAGCTATGAATTGGATAAACCAGTCTGTTGCTAATGTTATGGCAGTTAATGTAAGATCTGCAGTACTACAGCAGTTATCTATAGTTAACTTTATGAACTTTACACATAATAATCCATTAGCAATGGCAAAAGCAATGGGTAATAGAAAACAATTTACTGAAGACTTTTTTAAATTATGGAATTCTAGTTTTCTTACAGATCGTAGAGGTGGTCAAAAAATTGAATTAAACACAGCTGATATAGCGGATTCACAACCAGGCAATTGGTTTTTAAGAGCTAATAAAAAATTACTTGAATTAGGATTTAAACCAACACAATGGGGTGATAGTTTTGCAATATCTTTTGGTGGTGCTTCTTGGTATAGAAATAGAATAGATCAGTTGGTAAATCAAGGTGTTGATCCTGCACAGGCTGAAGAACAAACAATGCTTGAATTTCAAGAGGTTGCTGAAGAAACACAACAATCTTCTAGGCCAGACAGAATATCTAGGCAACAGTCGTCAGACATTGGTAGATTAATATTAGCATTTGCTAATACACCATTACAATATGCTAGACTAACTAAAAAAGCTACACTTGATTTGATAAATAGAAGAGGTGATTGGAGAACAAATGCATCTAAAATAATATATTATGGTGCAGCTCAAAACATAATATTCTCAGGTTTACAATCTGCATTGTTTTCATTACTTTTGTCAGATAACGAAGACGACGAAAAAGATGAAAAGAAAATTGGATTTTTTGCAAATACAATAGCTGATGGATTTTTAAGAGGTATGGGTTATAGTGGTGCTGTAGTTGCCGCACTTAAAAACTTAGGCCAAGAGTATTATAGCCAACAAAAAAGAAGAGAAGCTGGGCAAAGAGTTGCAGATCCTGCACTTAGATTAATACAAAAAGGGTTAAGTATATCTCCGCCTGTAAGCAAAAAAATAGGTGATATAATTGAAGCTCAAAGATTTGAAAATTGGAGACAATATAAAGAAGATCCATTTTATCAATATTTTGCAAAAGCAAATTATGTATCAGGTTTAACTAACATTCCTTTAGACAGAGCATTTAAAAAGATTGAAAACTTAAAAGCTATAAGCATTGAACAAAATGATGCATGGCAAAATATATTTTTAGCTTTAGGTTGGAGTCCTTATCAATTAGATGTTGAAAAAAATATTAAAGGCCCTAAAATAAATTTTAAAAAATTTAAACGTAAAAAATTTAGTCCTGCTAAAAAAATTGAAACAAAACAATTAGGCAAAGGTGTTATGGGTAGAGCTAATAACGATGGCACTATAGAAGTTGATAAAGACTTATCACCAGTAGAAAAGAAAAAAACTATTGCTCATGAAAAACAACATATGAGAGATATGAAGTCTGGTAAGCTTAATTATGATGATAATTATGTTTATTGGAAAGGCAGTAAATATCCTAGAGTTGGGGGGGAAATACAATATAATAATAAAAAATATATAGAAGGACATTCTAAATTACCGTGGGAAGAAGCGGCAAATAAAGCAGAAAGACAAGTTAATTAACAAATAATAATTATGGCACATACTAAAGAACACGAAAAAGAATTAAGAGAAAAAATTTTAGGTGATCGAAAAGATAGGGTTGTTGGGGCTTATAAAACGCAATCAGATGCAAAACGAGCAAATAAATTAGAAGGAGGAGTTGAATCTTTTGACGGGGGAGAGTTTACTTTAGGAAGCAAACGTGACCCTAATGATAAAAGAAGACAAAAAGCAGTAGCAAGACAAAACAAAAAAGATGCTAGAAGAGAAAGAAGAGCTAAAAGAATTGGTGCTAGAAAATTAATGAGTGATGAACAAGCACAAGATTTTATGCGAAATAGAAAAGATAGATTTAATACTGCTTTTGGAAATGTTCTTTTAGATCTTACAGGTAATGAAGATAAAAAAGGTGTAATAAAAGATAGATATTACAGAAAAGAAGGCAGTGGTACTATTCAAAATGTTGCTAAACTTGATGATAAAGGTAAGCCTACTGGTGAAACATATAATGCTACAGACCCATTTCAATTTTCAGGAACAAGAATGACTCCAGAAAACGAATATAAAGATAAGTTTGATGTATATACTAATACTATTAAACCAATACCTATGGATGATCTAACTGTTGATATAAATATACCTGAAGTAGAATATCCAGATGACCCTAGAAAAAAACAGAAAAAAATAATTGAGGATAAAACTACAGAAGAAATTAAAAAGACTGTTGATCCTCCTAAAGGACCAGAAACTTTAGATCCTTCTGCTAATGAATCTATAAGGGCTAGAAATAAAATGTTAAATAGTAAAATTTATTCAGGCCCAACAGATAATCAAGCTGACGCTAAAAGATATAGAAGGCCAGGTGGCACCGGAACTATTATTTCAAGACTTTTAAATGTATTAACCCCTGATGCGGGAACAAGAACCACTAATAATAGAAGAAGAAGAAGATAAAAAAAAGGGGCCGCTAAGCCCCTTTATATTTAAAATATTAATCCTATTAGTATACCTGCTATAGGCCCTAATATTGCCCATGCTTCTAAAAACTTAATTCTTTTAAGTTCTTTAGCAGAGAAAACATTATCAGAAGTATCAAGAATAGCATCACCTGCTTTCTTTTTTAGTTGTTCTTCTAACTCTTTAATCTTTGCTTTAGCATCTGAAAAAGTAAATCTTTTTGCCATAATATTGAATTTAAATTAACCATCGCAGCTTAAACAGTTGGGATCCATAGCTGCTGCGGCTATATCTCCCCTCAGCACGGACTCAGTTCTCATATAATAAAGAGTTTTGATTCCGCGCTTCCATGCTTCAACATGCACCTGATTAATCCATCTGGGGGTTGCCTCGGATGGAAATGCCAGGTTAAGTGAAACAGATTGATCTATGTAATCCTGCCGTATACCAGCTTGCCTTACAAGTTCAAGTTGATTTATTTCTTTAAAAGTTTTAAATACATTTTTTATCGATTCTCCTTCTTCTTGGTTTAATCGTCCTCTTTCATCGTAAAACCATCCATCGAGTTCTTTAAGTCCTTGAACGGATCCACCATCTTCCAAAATTTTGTCCCAAGTTTCTTTATAATCGATACTAATTTTCCTAAGTGCTTTTTTAAGTTCATTATTTTTTCTTATAAATGTTCCCTTAGCTGATTGTTCTGTAAATACATTTGCAGCCCATGGTTCAATACCAGCTGATGTATTACCTGCTAACTTACTATTAGATACGGTAGGTGCTACTGCTCTTAAATGAGTATTACGCATACCAGTACCCACACACCACAAGGGCTCACCATATGTTTCTGCAAGAGCTCTTGAAGCACGTTCAGTTTCAATTTTTATTTTTGAAAATATTTCTCGCGT
>Ga0181415_1000377_pt1 | contig 12755 bp, 8 predicted proteins | sample 38SPOviralmetaG_FD_130140 | JGI IMG/M metagenome (GOLD analysis project Ga0181415, IMG submission 130140) | Marine viral communities from the oligotrophic San Pedro Time Series (SPOT) site, San Pedro Channel, CA, USA - 38 SPOT_SRF_2012-12-11 | ecosystem: Environmental > Aquatic > Marine > Strait...
GGAGGCGGTCGATGCGTACAGGGTTGTCAAAGCTGTGAAACCCGTGAGTCATAGCAGAGCCATGAGGAGGAATCACTTAGTGTCCATTCTCATAACCATCTCGTAGGGGATATAGCCGTAGATCTTGTTGGTAAACGTCATTGACTTCTTCGTAATCCTCATCATGAAACCACAGACCTATCTCTACTACATTATCCTTTATCATGTCTCCTTCAGCTGTAGCGCCTACGCCTCCGGGGAACATATGAATGTCCCAACGCACTAAAGAGTTAGCAGGAAAGGTACGGCATACACCTTTGGGCATAACCTCACCCCATTTGCCCATAGCATATTCTGTTAGCTGACCGTACTGCTGCAGTTCGCCTTCCTCATCGTACATATAAATATCTGAGTTAGCGTGATGTACTACTGCAGCGGCATCTCCTTTAGGCTTAACCTGTACAGCTTTGATGCATCTAGATTCTGCTAACTGAGGATCAACAAACTCTTTACTCCACAGGTCATTCCCATTAGCAGGGATATCATATGGAGAAGATGGGACAATCATGTCAGGAGCGCCAAACTGAGGCTCAAAGTTCCATGAGTCTAGACTAGGAAGCACTGGAGTTTCTACTACAATGTCTTGATCGCCATAAGGAGATCCAGAGTTTACCCAATTTACTACAGCATCTACTTCTTCTTGGAGAAGTCTCCAATCACCCTCTAGGGTTTGGATACCTATACCATGATCGTAAGCATAGGGAGGCATCTCTCTACTAGCTACCTTGTAGGCTATCAAAGGACTCCACGGACGTACTTGTTCGTAAGACTCAAATGACATTGGCCCAATACCGCCAGCCCTGTGACATACAACACAGTTGTCGTTTATAATTTCTGCCACGCCATCTACATAAGTATCATCAGCATGGGCTGTAACGGTTAGTCCTAAACAAATAGCTAATAAAGTTTTTCTCATATCACCACCTATCAAATAATTGATCCACTGAGCATTGAGGCTGTACTCGACAGTCTCTTAGATTATGCTGGAATAGTTCCTGATTTACCCTATTAGAAAATTCAAAGGAAACTTCTATAGGAAGATCTCTGTATTCTACAGTAGAACAACTGGTTAGTGTAACTAATACAATTAAAAGTAATTTTTTCATTATCTTGGCCCCATCGCTCTAAAGCTACGAGGCTCCACCTTTTCTAAATCATTAACATTAAATACTAAATCTTCGCCGTATATCAGGGGCTTACCTTCGGCTAACTTTTTACTTGTGTTGTAGTAAGCTAGAGCCATTTTAGTTTTTGCGTCTGCCTCATCTTTTGCTATACTTCTTAGGTTAGAACCATAGGCATTGTTAACCATGTCTAGTTTTTCAGTATTAGGATTTTCTCTAAAAAACATTTGACCTACTTCCTTTGCTTGAAGCAGTGGATCTTTCAGGGCAGAGCCATGCTTGTACACGAGGTAGGCATGATTGAAAGCATTGAATGCTTCTTCATCTGCACCCGCACCAAACTTCCCAAACCCTGCTTCATCAGTAGGTATTACAGATCTTTCAGGTATTAGACCCTGTGTAGCAAATTCATTTACTAATTGAACAACTTCTTTTTCATGGGCGCGTTGTTGTTCTGCACCAAAGCCTAGAGCTTCGGCTCCCGCTGCAAGAGTCTTATTAAATAATCTTTTTAATAGACCACCTTCTGCAAAGTCGGCTCTATCAAGTTCTGCTATCCTTTCTTTTCTTTCTAATAGCAGCTCTTTTAATTCTTCAGTATCACCATTTGCTTTTGCCGTGGCTATCATCTCTTCGTATTCTAGCTCTATGTCGGCTATTTGATTGGCTATTGTACTGTCCTGTACAAAGTCATCATAGGCCATATCCCTAGCTCTAATATTATCTAACTCATTTGTGATCAAAAAAGTTTCATCTGCTAAGTCTTGACCAGTTTCCATACCTATCTCATCTTCCAGTTCACCCGACCTATTGAACACCTGAATTTCTTCATCTGTATATCCTCTAAGCCTTGAAAACTCTTCGCCACCTGTCCCGGCTTGTTCTAGTATTTCAGGGGAGATAGGACTATGCTTTTCATCTAACAAAGCGCGAGTATTAGTTTCTAGAAATTCTACATACTTTGGGTTAGCTGTGGTTAATTCGACAGGAACATCCATGTCCTCAATAGGTGTATCAACAGCATTAACTATTCTACTAGCAGCCTCTTGTGCTGAGTCTCTAGAGACATTTCTTTTAGAATATTTTTCAATCACATCTGCTAGTAGCTCTATAACAACTTTACCACCGCCAGCAAATTCTACGCGCTCTTCCTCATCAACAAAGGCTCCACCAGCCTGTTCATTATAAGGAAGCCCTGTCAAACGATCTATGCGCTCATCAGGTTCTTCAGGGGCATTAGGCACATCATAAACTTCACCGCCTATGGCAAACAAAGTTCTTCTTAGCGGAGAATCTTCTTTAGGTCTTTCTAATCTAGTGCCTACCATATCGGAATACTGCCTAGCAATTTCTTTAACAGTAGACCCTACAGACTCTCCCGGCCCAAATCGCATCTTTTCGTATGCGTTCATAATCAAATCTGTAGATATTTGTGTGGGCATATATCGGCCACTAATAAACTGACCTATAGTTTTATTGCTAAGATTACCCTCTTTTAAATACTGTGCTGTCTTTCCTTTTCCTATTAGGTCTATAGAGGCTTCAATTTTTCTAGAAAGTTCTTGAGCATTTCTGTACAAAGCCTTTTCTCTATTAACATAATCTCCTACAATCTGATCCTGTGTGGTTCTGTAATTTACAAAAACACTCTGTAGATTTCTGTTATCTTCGTTATAGTCTGATATAGCAAATCTTATAGAATCTGCGGGGTCTAGCTCTTTGAATCTCACACCTAACATTGCGACAAGTTCAGTAGAAGGTAATCTATTCTTTCCTGTGTATGTATTAGGTATATCAAATCCTGCTTCATAAAGATTTTTACCTTGAGTAACAAACCCCGGCTCAAACGCCTTTAGAATATGATAAGGAGTAGCCGTTAATTTTTCTTCCGTAGTCATATCTGCGGTAAACAGAGCCTTTCCATCTGGAGTTCTTCCGTTACCTTTCAGAGCAAACCCAACATCTGTTATTGCTTTTGTAAGTATAGTTTCATCTACATATGGTCTTACTAAACTACCTGCTGCACTTACAGCAGCATCACCTAAATATTTATCTAGCCTCTCTCCCTGTAAACTACCATCTCGTATTTCACGATAAGCCGCCATTATTGGTTCTTTAATTACACTATAGCTATCTAAAAACTGTGTGTCAGATGTATGTAGCTTACCGTCTATTCTTAGAAATAACTTTGGCGCATCCTTTGACCAAGGAGTTTCAGTCAAAGTCTGTGCAGCTTCCCTCTCTTCTTCAGTTAATCCTGCAAGTTTAGCCGTAGCTGACCCAGCGGCATAGAAGGCTCCGTTAGTTGCGGCAAAGCCTCCTAATCTTTTTAGTCCTCTAGCTCTTAAAGTAGAGTTACCTGAATTTATTTCGCGTGAGGCTTGTCTAATTATATTTCCTGAAGTTCTAATAATCTCAGCAGGAAAACTTACAAAGCTACCAAGCGGTGCATTTCTTAAAGACTTTATACCTTTAGGAACTCTGTCATAGTTAGGTAGAGTATCTCTGATTACATTAGCGGCCTCTTCTTCAAGAGTAGCTAGTTCTCTATCTGGGAATGCCTTTTTAAGAGTATCTAGCTCTTGATTGTATGCGCTTATTTTGAAGAGATCGTCAGTAGCAACATATACATCTTCTACAGCATTAACAACCTTACCGCCGTACTTACCTAATATGCCTAATTTATCTTTTAATTTGCGGGGATCAATCAGAGTATCTCTATCTGACTCCATTAGAGATCTAAATTCCCCAACCCTTACATTAGTGTTTATAATGCCCAGTCTTAAATACTTTTCATAAAGTTCATCTAAGGTTACATCTTGGCCTTTCATTATTTGATTTTTAAGTGTTGTTCCTGCACCGCTGAACTCGTAAGGTTTTAACCCATTAGCTGTTCCAAACTGTAAACCACCTAATAGGTTTCTAGCTTGTGTAGTTACACTAAATACAGTTTTAGCAGCCTGTGAAGATCCTTTAAGTGATAAGAAAGTTCTGTACGCATTAGCTAAAACATTGTTAGCTTGAGGGGCCGATAGAAAAGATTCGTTTTGTTTTATTGCAGTTATTATCTCAGGAGTTGTATACTTACCATCTAGAACTGAATTAGTTCCTGTTATTAAATTATCTTCATCAAATAAATCTAAAGGAACATTATCTTTATCAAAGACGTATTTGCCCTGAGTGCCTAGTCTATTTAAGTTATTATAAAACTTGCTAGTCTCTACAAACCTAGACATCTTACTTACGGTAAGAACAATATTGTCAGAAGGATTTTCTATTTCTCCCATTAATGCCCTAATCTCAGGAGATATTTCCTGTTTACCTGTTAATATTTCATCATTAATTCTTCGGGATCTTACAAAATAATCTCCTGCTGCGTTTCTATCTGCAAAGCCTCCTGCACCTAGAATCTTCTTTATTTGTTTGTCTGCCTCTTCATATGCTTTATCTATATCCATCATGCCATCAGAGTTTATTATACTTTGATCAACTAAATACTCTCTGGCATCAGTAACAACATCTTCAGATGGTTTAAATCCTGTATCTTCAAATAAACGATAAGACCTTCTTAGATACGATCCTATATTTTCATTTACAAGTTCTTTAATCTCTAAAGGTATACTAGAGCTTCCTGTTATCTCTGTTGATAAATCATCAATAAGCTCTCTGGCATTTAAAACTTCTTCTGCTACCTCAGTAGAAAATCCAAACTCTTCTTCTATATCCATCAAAGCAAGTTTTCTATCAGATCTTCCTAGATCTCTTAACTTTGGATCTGTAAGAACTTCTTGAACTTTATCGCTTATATCAACGTCTGAGTTTTTAGCCATCTCATCCATAGCTGTAGTTAATCTAGTAGCTATGTGTTCGGCTCTACTGACAGCAGATCTTTGCGCGTACTGAGAATCATCAAAAGCACTCTTAGCTTTGGGTGTAAAGTAACCTCTGCTAGTAAAAAGCTGCCTAAATATTTTATTTAAAGCACTGCTTCGCTGCTGTTGTACTTGTGCAGCCCCTTCAGCAGTTTCGTTAAATTCTATTTGGTCTTCACGCTTTTGTAGCCCTGCTCTTTCTTTAGAGTCTTTTAAATAATCTACAAATACCTCACCCCTTTCTTCTGGAGTAAGGTCTTTAGCATTTTTGTTAAACATTGAACGGGCTTTTGAGTAGATGTCTACTGCTCCTTTTCCACCCGCTATAGATAAATCTACTAAGGCTCCAAGCGCAAGACCTTCACCTATCAACTTTAATCTCTTCTCAACTTCAGAGTCATCTTCGTTAGTTGCTAGATAACCTGATATGTCACCTATGGTAGATTCGGGGAATGTTTCTTCTAAAAAGTTAAATAGATTTTCATCTTCATCGGCTAAAAGTTGATCTGTAAATACACCAGCCAAAGCACCTTGAACAAGCCTTGGAGCTTGTTGAATAGCTTTTGCACCAGCTATTCTTGAGCCAACAACTAAATAAGGAACGACCTCTGCCACTCCACCAAGAGTAGTTGTAGTCTCTCTTATCTTCCCTGTTTCTGGATCAATTAATTCAGTTTGTCCTTTAGCGGCTAAAGATGCACCTATTTGCCCAGAGGACTTTCTTAAAGTCTCACCCATTTCACCGGGAACTAAACCAGATATTAAATCAATTCCTGTGCTGTACAAACTTCCTTCTGTTCTAGCAAGAACCTTTCTAAAATCAAAACCTACTCCTTCTTTTTGTGCAGGAATATCTATACCTAAATCTACATCTCCTGTGCCTAAAATGCCGGGTGTAGTTTCTCTCCTGATTTCCTCTTCAGGCTCTGGCTGCTCTACAGGCTCTGGACGCTCTACAGGCTCTGTCTGCTCTGCACGTTTCTGAACTAATTTAGCTTCAACTTCCTCATCTGTAACATCATCAGGAACGTCAACAACAACTTCACCTGTGGATAATCTAACTGTTCTAGGCATTTTATAGGCTCTCGTATGATAATGGGCCAGTTCTGCGATCAAATTCTGCCATGTCTAATAGCACTCTATCAATAAGGTCAGCTACTGAAGTATTATATTCTTCCTCTGTCATTTCCCCCTCACTAAGACTTTGGATTAATCTTTGTATTTCTACACCATCATCAACAATTAGATCATAACCCGCTTGTCTTTTAGCCATTAGTAATGGGTTGACTACATATTCTGGATTCTGCATCATATCTGTAAATATTTCGCCTTCAGCTTTCCATTGTTCAAATGTTGTATAGTCTCCTATGGTTGTATAACCAGCCGCTTGAACTCTTGTAGCAAACTCATTCTGACCTTTAGAACTAAAGTCATCTAAGACATCCTGCTTATAATTAACATTATTCTGTAGCATCTGTCTCATTTGATCAGCTGCAAGCACAGGATTATTTTTTGTAGCATCAAAAATAACTTCTGGTTTACTTACTGTAGTAACCTTTTCGCCTGTAAAGATATCTGTTTTTTGTTCTGTTGTTTGTTGGACTAACCTAAAATTAGCTCCGGTTCCAACGCTAGTTATACTCTCTACGCTATCAACTTTATATCTATCTGTAGGAGCTTCTAGCTCATGGACAAACTCTGTAAACTTTGCGGCTTTTACTACATCTTTATTTTGTTCGTACTGATCCATAAAGGTATTGAAGGCGGCTGCATTTTGAGCCAAGGGGCCATTTTGAATAGCAAGAAAAGCCTCATCTTCAAAGTCTTGCCTAGACTTTCCTGATATAGCTCCTCTTAGTTCACGGCTTAGAAGACCCATAACACTGGTAGGCTTAGCATTTTTAGAAGCCAACTCTACCGTAGCATTAAAATCTTCATAGGTTCCTACTCTTTGAGACAGCGCATAAGCCTCATCATGGTTCTCTGCTAGTGGCGTGATTATTTCTGTAAGTCTGCTTCTAATGTCTGCATCAAATACATCGGGGTTAGCTGCAAAGTCTCTCCAGCCTTCTTCGCCTTCTCGTTCAGCCAACTCTGCTCTGTAGCCTTCTTCAAAAGAAGGGAGGTGCTGATCAAACATAAACTCAAATGTAGATTTACCGGAAGAATCTATTTGATTTTGAATACCGCCTATTCTTGTTTTTCTATCATCGGCTATTTTGGCTTGTATTCTTTCATTCATTATCGGAGCAGAGTTAATAAAATTATTAGTCTTTTCACGTAATGTATCATTTAATACAGTTCCTAAAAACTTACCAGCTACATTAGAAAATGCACCTACAGCCGCCTCCCTTGATTGCCGTTTAGCAATATCTTCATATTGTTTGCGTCTGTTGTTTTGTAGCTTAGTAAAAACTGATTCAATAGCCATTGTTTATTCCTCTAACAAATTCTTTTCTTTAGGAGCCATTAAACTTTCTACAGGCAACGCTTCTATTTTTTCTTGTATCTCTTCAGGTATAGCACCTTTAGGTATGTTCTGATTCTTATTTTTCATATAAGAAGCCATATCAATGGTTTTACCCGTTGCTATATTTTCTGCTTCTTCTTCTTCATCTTCTTCTGCATAGATAACATAATCTATACCAGCTCTTTCAGCTAAACCCATGATTATGTAAGTAGCAGGTTCCGCAAGCAACATCATTAGATCAGGATTCCATATACCTTTATCGAAGGCAGCAAAGAGTATAGTCTGGACAATTTCCATTACAGGAACGCCCTCTATTACTAACTCCATAACTTCTGGATATGTCTCCTCATCTATAATTTTAGTAAAGAAATATTCTATACCTTCTCTAAGATTAGTTATTTCAGGAGCTTTTTCAAACTCATAACGAACTTCAGGATCATTAACTAATGATTGACCGGGAATAGATCTTCCTGCCTTTGTTATGTTTTCTACATAATTTTGATCCATTTAAGCTACTCCCATTCTTTGAGCATAACTGCTAGTTGGTCTATACAGTGAGTCATATTGAAGCATGGGCGCTCCATATCCTATCTGAGGCATCTGAGATATTTGTGTTCCTGCTGAAACATCATAGGCATTTTGAGCTACTACTACTTCTCCACTGTAAGCATACTCAGGAGCCTCTGGAGCCATAAGGCTTTGTCCAACTGCCTTAACTGCTTCAGTTCCTGCAGCTGCTAGACTACGTTCTGTAACCATATAGTCTGTACCTACATCTGATACTACATTTTCAGAACCTATAGAAACTCCAGACTCGCCTTTAACTCTGTCTAACAAAGAAGGCTTATCAAATCTAACTTCAGGTATATCTAAAGGCATGTCTGTAGGAAGTCCTGATTCAAAACCAGTAGTAGGATCAACTCTTTGTCCTACAACATCTATAGTCGTATAGTCTCCTGCTGGAGGCTGACGCATTTCAATAGGTGAACTAGTTAAATCTGCTGGCCCAGTAGCGGGAGAGGACGTAGTACCTATAGGTTCTGGTACTGTGGTTAAACCCGCAGGTATATTATCAGGAGATCTTGCAAAACCATCCCACCACTTTGAACTACCTACTGTAGTATTCCAAGTTTTTCCGGTAGCAGCTGCAGCCTTTTCTATAGCTCCACCTGTTCCGAATATATTAGAAGATGCATTTTCTACATTTATACCGGGAATTTTATTTAGTACAGTTTTACCTATTTCACCTGTAAAGTTTTTAACCGCACTAGTAACAGTCTTAAATACTCTACCTGTTCCTGCAGCAAACTTAACAGCGGCGTTAGTAACATGAGCCACTCCTTTTACCAAGGCATTTGTAGCAGGATTAGCTAGTGCTGAAGCCGCCCATGTCCCTACATTGCCTAAAGTACTTGCGAGAGCTTGTCCAATACCGGGAAGAATAAAAGCCATTGCAATCTGACCAACGATTCCAATCTTGTTCATAAACTTGCCAACTTTGCCAGCAACTTTTTTTATACCCTTTCCGATCTTTTTAAAGACTTTCTTAACGCCTTTAAATACCTTACTAAAAAATCCCATGTGTTATCACCTATGTCTCTAAAATTTTATCAGCTATACCAACTAACTTATCTATATAGTTAGCATCTCCAGCAGCACCGGGATCGTTCGCTAGTGCTGTAGCATACAAAGTTGTCTTACGCTGTTCTTCGTTTTCAAAAGCTGTTCTTGCATATGAAGCATCATCTCTAAGCTGCTGCCAAACATTAGCAAGTTCTTGAGTTGATAAATTGTATGCTTGTTGAGCTGCTGTAGCATTTGAAGCATTCTCTGCAGCAGTAGTAATAGTATTTGCTTGTCTACGCCATTCAATATTAGACTGTTCTATAGCTTGAGCATTTTGAGAGTTCCACATTTCTCTTTGCTGATCCATAGAAGAATTAAATTGTTCAAGCTGCATCTTTAATTGATTGTTAAATTTTGCAACATCTATTTCATTACCAGCTTCTATAGCAGCTATTCTATTCTTTTCAGTTGTGTTGAACTGAGCCATAGCGTTAGTTTGTGAAGCATTGAATTGCTCCATTTGAGCAGCTAAATTAGTATTAAACTGAGCTACCTGCGCTTCAGTCGCTGCGTTAAATTGAGCTGCTGCGTTTGCAGCTGATTGATCTGATAATAGTCTTTGCTGCTTTGATTGCTGGTCTAATATTACAGCTTGCTGTTCATTGGATAGATTAGCAATATCCATCTGCAAAAAGTTATTAGCATTTTCTATAGCTAGTCTAGTACGCTGATCAACAGCTGCTAAATCTAAAGAAGCTAAAGAAGTAGCATTCTGCATAGCTGCTTGTTGTCGCGCATTAAAATCTGTAAGAGTAACAGTCTGCATAAACTGACTGTTAGCTAATTGGACTTGCTGGTCTGCATTAAATTTAGTCAGGTCAATATTAGCAACCATCCTAGCATTCTCTACAGCTCTTTGTTGATTTACATTTAACTGTGCTATACCCATAGACTGAGCTATCTGAGCTTGAGCAAGGTTTGTTTCCATCCTTGTGTTCAAGTTAGCTAGTTCTGTTTGCTGGGCTGCATTTAGATTATCTGATCCAGCATTGTTTAAGGCTGTCAAATTTGCTAGTGTTACTTGCTGACTAGCGTCTAAATTAGCCAACTCCATCTGCTGTTTAAATGCGGCATTCTTACTCAAGAAATCTGAAGCTACTTGGAACTCTGCAAGCTTTTCTTGATTCTGTGCAGTCATATTCTCACGAGCTGTGAGATTCTCTACTTCTAAGTTTGCAAGAGATATCTGCTGTTCATTAGACAGATTCAAGGCATTCATAGCCTGTTGATTCTGAGCATTTACTTCAGCAGTGCGTTGACGATTAGTAAGATTTTGAGTTCTTACTTGTTGCCCTTGCTGTGCAGTTAATAAAGCTGCATCTTGGCGAAACTGGCTTTGTAGCTGTGCCATGTTCTGTGCCATCTGTGCTGTCTGACTTGCAGCTGTTTGTTGATTTGCAAGATTCTGTAATCGTCTATTGGACTCTAACTGAGCAGTCTGTATGTTAGCTTGTTGTTCGTTAGACAGATTTTGAGTTGCTCTTTGTTGTAGAGCTTGTGCGTTTGCATCAGCTATAGGTAGAGCTGTTTGTATAATTGCATTAAACAACGAATCTCTTGCTACAGTAGATGTAGCCATACCTCTTTCAGCTAAACGAGACTCTACTAAATCTACAGCTGGCTTTGCCCACGTAGGGACTTGACCAGACTCAAGACCGCCTAGTAGTGTTTCTAGCTGTGAAGATACAAGAGCTTCAGTAGGTAATGCAGCTACAGCAGCCTGTACAGTTATAGCTTGAGTATCTAAAGCTGCTGTTACAGTTGCAGGATCTTCTACAATAGTTGTAGCTATCGCATCAGGTATAGCTCCTACTTCTGCTACCATAGATGCTGCAGCACCCTTTGCTGCTTCACCTTTTATAGCTCTTGCTTGAGCTGCTTCATAATTTACAGTTCCAAGTATTTGAGCTTCTTGGGCAGTTCCTGCAGTTCCTGTAATAGCAGTTCTTTGCTGCTTTTCTATTTCAGGAGTTGCTGCAATACTTATAGATGCTGCTGTTACTCCCGGCACAAAAGCATTAGGATCAATAGTAAACTCAGCAGCTTGGGCCATACCCGCCGTAGTGTCTCCCATCTGTGCGGCTTGCGCTCTAGAACTAAGATCTCTAAGTTCTTGTACAGTAATCGGAGGACGCTGTGTACCTAGAGCAGCTACAGTTCTGTTTAACTCTCCTGCTAAGGCGGCATCGTATTGTGAAGCTTCTATATTACCTTGAGTTATTGCATTTTTTACATTAGCAACAGCTGTAGTTATTTCTGTAGCTGTTACATCTGGTGGGGCAGATATGTCCACATAGGCATCAAGTTTTTCAATAGCAGCTGCAGCAGTTACTCCTTGAGATACGTCAAGAGTTTGTACTTGTGGCTGGCTAATATACTGTACTGTATCAACAACAGGTAGGGTATATGTACCCGGAGTATCCTTTTCTATACCTGCAACTTCAGTTGCTGCTACCTTTGCAGTCTGCTCTTCAGCTCCTAAAGCATCTGTATACATCTGTTCGCCAACAGCCCTTTCAATTCCGAAAGCGTCTGCTACTAAACCTATATCAGCTCCAGTTTCTTTTACAAAGTTAGCTAGTTGCTTATCAGTGGCATTAGGATTGTTTTGACCATACTCATAAACTTTGGCAGTATTTTCATCAGTGAGTGCAGTAAACAATGTATTAGCTACACCAACATCTACACCCAGCTCTCCTGCTAAAGCATTTAAATCTACATTATTATCACGTATGTATCTTGCAAGAGTTAAATTGTCTGGGCCAGTGTTTGCAAAGTTAACAGCCTTTTGAAGAGGAGTTAATTCAACAACAGGATCAACAATAGGATCAATAGGAGGTAATTCAACAACAGGATCAACAATAGGATCAGACGGAGGAGGAGGAGGCTCTACAGGATCAACTGGAGCAGCAGCCGCAGCCGCTTGATCAGCAGCAAAAGTAGAATCCATGCCCTCAGTGTCAGCACCATAACGGCTCTCATCATTTCTACCGCCATTGTATTTCTTTTTTCTTTTAGCCATCTATATCACCACTTAACCTTATGCGACCAATACCTAGCGGAAAGCTTTGAAGGATTAGAGTCTTGTGCATTATGTCTAGCATAGTAAGATTTTTTCCTTGCTTTATCTTTTGCTGTAGTAGGATTCTTACCAGCACCTTTAACGCCCTGTTGACCAAAGCGAATTGTTTTTATCTTATCTCCAACTTTAGCTACAACTACATGGCTTTTAGTAGGATGACTAGGAGTCTTTTTAGGCTTGTTAAAACCTGAAACTCCTATCTTTGCTAGTCTAGAATCTTTCTTCTTCATGATTTTCTATCTACCCCTTTAACTTTTTCTACTGTTCTCATAGCACCTAATCCTAACATGCCCATTAGTACAGGCATCATTACATCAAGCTCTATCATAGGTACTACTACTCCAGTTTCTAAAAGTTCTAGGCCCATATTTACAAACGGTATTATTAAAAAGTTACCTGCCATACCTAAACAACACACCCAACCTATTGCTGGTCGCCATCCCGCCACAAACATACTAGAATGCTGCGCTTCTGTTTTGTTTACTTCTATCTGAGCTTTAACTACTTCATGGGCATGACGTTCAGCCATAGTAGCTATATCA
>Ga0181415_1000385_pt1 | contig 12585 bp, 13 predicted proteins | sample 38SPOviralmetaG_FD_130140 | JGI IMG/M metagenome (GOLD analysis project Ga0181415, IMG submission 130140) | Marine viral communities from the oligotrophic San Pedro Time Series (SPOT) site, San Pedro Channel, CA, USA - 38 SPOT_SRF_2012-12-11 | ecosystem: Environmental > Aquatic > Marine > Strait...
ACAGCGATCGGGGTTACGTTTGTCGGGAGATGTGCCACATTTACCGACGATGTCCCCTTCGGCCTCAATGCCCGTGAAAATTACTTGAAAACTCAAGCACCTGCACGGCATTGTGGTGACGCCGATTACCATTGCATGAAGAAATTCCCCGTGGTAATTCTCATGGTTGTGCGTGTATTCACGCCGCACCCAACACTTAAAGTGCGGGATGTTAGATTGTAGATACGGCATTTTTAAATCTTGCCACCAACCTTGTTGCCTTTTTTCTTGACCTTGCCGCCCATTCGATAGCCTTTAGTAGCCATCTTGCCGCCGTTTTTCATGCCTTTTGGCTTGACGCCGCCGCCGTTTTTCATGCCGCCGGGCATCATTTCTTTTTTGCCGCCCATAGCGCCGCCTTTAGACTTCATTTTGACGCCTTGTGCGCTGCCTTTGCTTTTCATAGCTTTCTTTTTGGGCGATGATTTTTTCTTCGGCCCACCCATTCCAAGATTTACTCTAGACATATCAACCTCACAGATACTTCGTTTTTTTTCTACGATCGATCATAATAGCGCCGCATCCTCTGGCGATCTGTTGACGAACTTCGCCCCCATCCCGCATCTTTACAGTAGCTTTCTTAGTGTTAGCAACTACTGTTTTGCCCTTTTTGCCTTCTTTCTTCTTTTTGCGTGCGGTTGCTGCCCGCTCGGACTTGCTCAAGCTTCTTGCTTTAGATTCGGGTAAACAGCGATCGGGGTTACGTTTGTCGGGAGATGTGCCACATTTACCGACGATGTCCCCTTCGGCATTGATACGAACCCAGTTCTGATCGCGCCATTTCTTTAACTCGCCCATCTACCTAGCTCCACGCCTCAAGACCCATGCTCTTGTTAATAACCGTGTTACCACCCGCAGCAACATACCCGCCTGCCAAAGACTCGCAAAGACCTTTGTCGGTTACCTCGTACGAGACTGTTTTAGACAGTTCGTCAAAAGTGCTTTGCCAATTGGCAATTGTTTGATCGATCACACTGTCGGTTAGGGTACTATCTTCCTCTAAGTCAGCTTTTACTTGCGTTATAAACCAAGATTTCAGTTCAGCAAGATTGTCGTCATCGTTTGCAAACAACGTCCCGTATTTAGTCCCTGTCTGCACACGATAGATGTCCATTACTTTTTCTTTTTGCTGCCCTTGGCGTAATTCGGGTCTTTGCAATACTTAGACGCGGCCATGTTGGCGTAAGCCGACGGGTACGTGTCAAAGGTGCGTTTGGCCCAAGCCTTTCCGGCAGGACAAATCTTGCTGCCCTTGCTTTTTTTAGAAGCACCCCCGCCTTTTGCGTAATACGTTAGACCTTTCGGCATGTCTCCGCGTGTCATTACCATGCGTCACAACTCCAATACCGGGCTGTAAATTTGTCTTTTGCCTTTGCGGTATCACAACCGTGGCGGGCTCTAAAGTTCTTACGACGACCCGGTTGGCTTTTTTTGATAGTCATGTCTGGATCGCCAAACCGAACTATCTTCACATCGGTGCCTTTTTTTGCAAGAACTGCGGACTTTTTGTTTTTGCCCGGTGTTCTTTTTGGCTGGTTGTACCCAGAAAAAGTTTCACCTCGGTACTGTAAACGTCCCGAGGGTGTTCTTTTAACGTCTTTGGTTGTCGCCATCGTTATGCATGAAAGGTAGTTAGAGTCAAAAACGTGCTAACCGTATACTGCAGATAAATGCCCGAGCTAAACAATACGCCCTCTTCTGGCACAATAACGTCCCTTGTCGCGGTCGCCGAACCCACAGAACTTATCTTCATCAAGCTGGTGCCAGACGGACTTGTTGTTCTGAAATCAACATTCCCCGCTGTAGCCGTGCTTGTTAAAAACGATCCTTTTAGCCTTGCCCGGCCTGCAAAAATTACAGCCGCTGCAACAGCACTAATCCCCGCTTGAACGTTACCCGCAGGGTCACCGACCGCCGTAATACTTGCAATAGTCAAAAAGAAATTACTGCTGGTTGCCACATCTGTGTTAGCACCGGTAACACTTTCAGTTTGCGCATCGCCGTTTATGTCTGTTCCAACAACAGTAAACGATATTGCGCTATCGTTTCCCGCTGAAGTAATAGTAACGGTTCTTGCGTGAGACAGCGTAACGGAGCCATCAGCAGCTAAAGCACCGCCTATGGTCAACGCAGCGTTGTTTCCAACTGCTGCGTCTGCCGAGATGCCATTAGGATCTGCCGCTAAAGTGTCAGCAGTAATAGTAACTGAAATTACATCTGAGCCTGACATAGAGTTCTCCTATTAAGCGATCTGCACATACTCAATGATGAACGTGAACGAACCCGCTGTTGTAGCATCAACTGTATTGGTGATGTTGCAGAAGATAGTTCTTGCAGTATCTGTATATTGAACAGAAGCAGGAGCGGTGGTGCCGCTTTGCGTCTGAACAACTAGCGTAGTTGTCGTAACGTTGTGTACAACAACCGTTGTGCCGCCATCAAGAATTTCATCAGTTACCGCCGCTACGATTTGGGCGCCAGAAGAGGAAGTACCAACTTCATAACCAATGTCGCCTGTTCCAATAACAGGAGCGGTGTCACAAAAGATCTTAATGTCCGTGATAATAGTGTTTGCAGGCTGAGTAAACTCGCCGATAGAGGGGCTGTCGCCAGCCGTAGTGTTTACCGTTACGCCGGAAGCAAAGCCGACATGTTTTACAAACTTGTTAGTAACAATGCCCGTAGAAGCAATGTTTGCAACATCTGTAAAAGCGCCAGTAGTGGCATTTTTTGAAACTACAGTAAAACCATTTTCGGAACGGACTGGTCCGCTGAAAGTCGTATTAGCCATGATTATCTCCTGTCTTGGCTGGTGTCAGGCACGGGATGTACCTGTCAGGATTACTCAACAATAACCAAACAACAGGCAAAAAGAAAGGGCGACATTGTCGCCCTTCCAAAGCAGCAAAAGCTTGCTTTACGCGCCCGGTGTACCAAACACGGCACGCCAATCGCTAACGCCGAAAGAATATCTTTCGCGAGCTTTAAAGCGCATGTTGCCGGTGTCAAAGTCCCCTTCCATCGCAGTTTTGATGGGGGTTCTGTTGAACAGTTTGAAGCCGTTAGGAGCGTCTGTCTTGATGAAGAAAGCGTCACTATCCGTAAGGAAGTGGTTCACTACTGCACCGTCAGGAAGCATACCCATTGACTTGTTGGCGTTAATATCATTATCCGCCGTTCCGGAACGCAGGTTCGAGTTCAAAACTCTTTCTGCAATAAACTGCAGTTCTTTTGGAATGATCAATTTCATTCCGCGAACAGCAATCTTCAGACCCCTTTCGTCAGTCAACCCTGCAATTTCAATCAGCATTTGCTCAAGCGAAGTCTCATTGAGATCCGCAGCAGTTGCCAAAAGGTTAGTCTGGTTTCCTGAAATAGAGGGGTGAGCCGCTGAACAAAGCGCCGCGCCGTCACCAATAGGTGAACCGGTACTAAAAGCATTGTTCAAAACGGTTGCAGCACGAATCTGCTTGGTTTGAGACATTGAACGAGCCAGAGCGCGTGTATAACGTGCTGCTAGACGATCGTACAAGTTGTCTTCAATGGCTTCCTCGGTGATCGAAAACGCCAACGCAATGGTTTCCATCGTATATCGTGCAGTGTAAGTCTCCTGCGCGTCATCAAATGAAATTGCGGTGCCTTCCGATTTAACGGGGGCCGTACCAAACCCTGAAAGCATAACTTCTTCTTCAAACGCGCGGTCCGAAGTTTCCTCGTCAAAGATTTCAGCGTGCTCTTGATCATAACGATCATACTCTAAGCCGAACAAAGCATTTAGGCCGGGTTCAAGCTCTTTCGCTAATTGTGCGCGAGTAATAGGCATTGAATTTCTCCTACCTTATATGCCAGTTGTAGTGGCAGTGGTTTGTGAATCGAATCTAGCATTCGGTGAGTTGTAGTGCGCATTAATGCGAACAATCAGCGGTATACCGGCTGCAGCAAAATCATCATTAGCATCGTCATCGACAATACCCATGATCTTCAGCGGCAACGTAGCTGTAGTCGCAATAGTTGACACACCCAACGCCGAATTAGATCGACCGGTGTCGGTTGAACCCGTTCGAGCAGAAGTTCCAAGGCTTGCGTTTGAAAAAACGGCAGCCAAAGCAGTTGCGCGATTCGTTAAAGTCGCATCGCTTGCTACTTGGAAAGTTTGCATCGGATTGTCAGCAACGAGGGCTTTGACAGGGAAGTTCGTGTCAACGCTTACGCTGTTTGATCCGGGCCAATAGTTTAAGAACGTGGTCTTTTTAGTTGTGCTATCGACGTACTCAATACCTACCAAAACCCCAAGGGCTTGTGTAGTACCACCATCCGTAGCACCAGCTTGCCCAATCACGCCTGCGGCGAGAGGGACTACAATGCTGTACTGGAAGATAGCGTTTGTATTGTCAGATGCGATTTCATATTTAGTCACACCTGTGGAGTTCGTCGCACTACCTACCAACCCAATTGGGCGTAGACCGTACGCGGTTTCCTGATTTGCCATAAAAGTCTCCTAATACCTAGTTATTACGAGGACCACCAAAAGTAACACGAGATTGGCGTTCAGGTTTGCCAATCCGCATCGTTGAGTGTGCATTCTCGCGTAGGACGTCTGTTTCAACAGCTTCGACTTGATCCGCATGTTTTTTGTTAAAATAAGCGTTTCGTTCTGCCACTGTTTCCAATGGAATCCTAGCTAGAAGCAATCCGCCAACTCCAAATACTCCTTCGTACTTACCCGAATCCACAGTAGGGGCCTCAAAATCTGGATATTCGTCTCGTCGGACAAGCTCGTAACCCTCTCGAAGACGAGAACTAATGTTGCTCGTGTCATCGAAACCACGGGTTTCGGCTCTTATCCAACGATGCTTGTATCCATCCGGCGCGGGTGGAGCATCTAAATTTGACTTAGGGGACCACGGCTTGCGTTGTGCAGTCGCGGACCTCGATGATTTTGCGCGAGAAGTCTTCTTGATAGCCTCAATTTCCATATCTGTTGAATCTGTCATGTCTACTCCTTCACGTACTTCGCGTATTCTTCAAGCGGCACTCCCAATCGTTTGGCAATAGTTACTTGGCTAGGGGAGAGTCTAACCTTTCTGCCGCGTCCTCCTTTAGAAGGACGAGATACACCGGCTACGGTTTGCGTAGTTCGGCGTGCATTGGAAGGCTCTTCTTCAAACTTATGAGGAAAAGACTCCCGAATTCTTGAGTCCAAGGCATCATAGTATTCGTCACTAGTGCCGTCCATCCCTTTTTCTTGGATCAATTCTTTGTGAATTCCAAAGGCTGCAAAGGTCATGGCGGAATCTTCACCAAACCAAGGGTTTGATTCTGCCCAATCTTCTGCTCTGGGATCTGGTCGCGCCTGTTGAGGCGCTGGTTGATACGCAGGTTGTTGAATTTCAGCTTGAACCTGCGCGGCTTGAGCTTCTCTTTGCGCACGAGCTTGAGCATGTCGATCTGCCGCTACCGCAAGCTGCTGCATTTTTTCTTGTGCGGCCAGTTGACGATCAGTGTCGCCAGTTTCTATAGCACTTTTGTACTCGTCTTTAGCACGTTGCTGCTCTGAAGAAACACGATTGCCGTACTCGTCAATGTAGCTTTTATCTAAATTATGAAGTCTTTGTTTTACGCTGCTGTTTTCTTGTTGAACCGCTTGCGCATACTTAACGGCTTCTTCTCGTTCTCGTTCGGCTTCTCTAGCTCGTTTTGTAAGCTGATTAATACGTTTCTGAACGGATTTACCATACTGTTCGTGCTCGTCCTCTTGTGGGTCAGCACTTACGGTTTCTTCTGATTCGACGTCGTTGGCTTTCCCTTCGGGCTCGTCCAAAATAACGTCTTGTGCTTCTTCATCAAAATCAAGATCAACTTGACCGTTGTCTACCTGATGAGCGGGACTTGACTCTGCCATCTTGCTGCTCCTTATCCGTGATAAATATCTTTAGGATCTAAAATAGTTCCTAAGATTTCGTCGTCATTTAACATGCGAACCTCGCTACCAAACGCAGCTTTCTTGTCGCCGTTAAGACGGAACCGAGAACCTGAGTACCGGGCAAAAATTACCCAATCACCTTCTTTACACCACGCCCCTGTCGGATAACGTTCTTTATCTTTATAGGCAAGCGGACCTGCTTTAAGCACGTAACCGACCTGAGTCTGTACTACGTCCTCTTCTAGAGTCTGGGGGGCAAGTAAAATACCTCCGTCACTCTTTTCTGGGGGCCTGAAAGGCATAATTAAAATGCGCCATCCCGTAGGTTGTGGGAGGCGATCTACAAGTTCTTTATCAACTAAGGACGGGTCTAAGACCAAGTCTTTTTCTGCGACGTAGCTACCGGACAGATCCAGTGCTTCATTCGTATCAGGCATTTATTCTTTCCTGTTTTTCAAGCATTTCAGAGAGTTCAACCAAAACGTAATCGCACGCCCTAATCTCACCCATGCATTCTCTGTAATGTTCCATGTCTTTGATCCCGCCTTCAGCCATGAGTTCCTGAATTTGGGCTTTGCGACCTTTTAATGTCTTTTGCACAAACTGCACCACATCTAGATCGTTCAAGTATCGTACCTTATCGTTTATTCTCTGGCTATGTCCGATACTATCTTACTAAAACAGCTTACGCGATAGTGAATTTACCGCCGCGTTCTGCTGCACCCATGCCACGAGCTTGGCCTCTAGTGATCTTGGCATACATCGTGTCCGGGGTTTTCTCTTCTTTAGCCACCGCGTACGGAATACTGCCCTGACCTTCAATCTCGGCCTTTGCAACAGGTGTTGGCGGTTCTTTTGGCTTAACGCCGTTTACTTTGACTGTTCTCATTGGTCACCTCTTTGTTTCAAAAGTTCCCGCTCTATGCCCGCTTGTATGCGTGCTTGAGTTTGGGTTTCTTGACTTGCCAGCCTTTGCTGGAAGTTTGCTTCGCGTTGAGCCAACTTTTCGCGCTCCAATTGGAGTTTGGCCTGCTCTTCTGCAACGTCGTTCTGTTCTTGCTGCGCCTTGAGTTGCAACTCTTGCTCTTTTAAAGCAATCAGCGGATCGGGTCCCGCTTGTTCCTGCGGCTGTCCCGCTTGTTGGATCTGCTGCCCGAGTTGAACAACCTGCTGCATACCTTGAGCTATGAACTGTGCCACCATTGCTTGGAACGGCGCGTTGTTTGACGGATCTGCCATCGTAACATTTGGATTTTGTTGAGCGAACGCGGCTTCCGCCTGCTCCTCTGCCATTATCTGAATATGGTTCAAGATGTGCTTCTGTATACTAAGCACCACTTGAGGCAACGTAGCGGCCACACCGCCCGTTACAAACAATAAGTGGGCCTGTATGTGCGCCATGTGGTCTTGACCCTTAAAAGCCTGTAAAGGCACGTTCTCAAGGGCGTCCATGTTCTCTCGTGCAGGGTCTTTCGGTCGCACCTCGTCCGGCACTTCTGGATTCAAGATTTGATCTACGTTCTTCACGCCTAATGCGTCGTAAACCCGACGATAAACCTGCGGCATATTGTGTATCTGCGGCGCCTGCATAGCCATTTGAAGCTCGGTTTGAGCAACAGCTATGCGTTGGCTTTGAGAAAATATGTTCGGGTCCGAAACAGGCAATACGTCTACACGATCGTCAAAGTCTTTGGCTTTTACCGCCTGATCGGCCCCTGCAATCGCATAAGGGTAAACTTCAGGCAGGCTTTCGTTCATTACACGCGCCAAAATCCTAAATTCCACCTTCATAGCGTAGTGCAAACGCTTATGTATGGCGCTCATCACCCGAGCACTCTGCTCAATCATCGCTATAGTCGTGCCAACGGCAGCCGATTGGTTACCATCGCCCACTTTCATGTCGGTAATCGTTGCAAAACGCTGTGCGGCGCTTACTACAAAGCCTAAAAGCTGAAATAACGTGCCGTCCGGTCCTTTAAAGGGCAACGGCATCAAACTGTCTCGTATAACACCGCCGGGAGCGTCTACGTCCCTGAATTCACCCGGTTGTAAGGGGTCTTCGTCGTCTCTAATACGTAATCCACGAGCTTTGAAGCCTGCAGGCAGGTTAGAAAGCGTACCGGCGTCAATTAATTGTCGTAAAGCCGCCGTCGCAGTCCTCGAAAGACCGCCAATCGTGTGAATTAAACCCATTCCGTAGAAACCAAAGCCCGGAAGAAACTTATAATGGACAAAATACTGGATTTTTGACGTCAAAGGGTCGTCTTCGCGATAATTTCGTCGAACAGACAGCACTTTTCCGTTGTCTTCGCTGATCGTAACGACGTACGGGATCTTAATTCCTGTCATTTCGCCGTCTTCGTCAACGTCTTCGTACCCTTCTAGGTCCAAATCAACGTGACACTCCAACAAAGTACAGTCGTAATCGACTCCCGTAGCCCGCGTACCGTCAATATAGTCAACTTCGTCACGTACACTGTTTGAATCAGGCTGTGACGGCAACACTTTGATGTCTCGGTAGAACCCGCTGACCTGTTGTTTGCGCAAATCGTTCAACGACATACGCACAACGTGGGTTATGTTCGGACACGTTTCCAAATCATTGCTTTCATACGGCACAACAAGGTGTTCCGCCGGAATAAACTTGCAGACAGGACGCCCCAAAGCATCGTCAAAGTAAACTTTTTTAAACGTTGAGCCTGCCAACGGCAAGTAAAACAACATCTGATCGAACTCAGGGGTGTATTCCTCCATTACATTAGTGATGTAGTAGTTCATAAAGTCCTGAACTCTAGACGCCTGATCTACTTTCTCAGTGGTCTGTGAGCCAAGAACCGTGGTTCGTACTGGACCATTCGCAGGCAACAACTCATTGAACGCTTGTGCTTGAAACTGTACCGCCGCTTCAGCTAAAAGAGGGTGTGTGACACCTGTAGCGCCACGGAAAGGCTCGGTACGCTCTTCGTAATTGAAGCCCAAAAGCTCAAGGCCCTTGGAGTAAGCGTCTTCCCAATCCTGCCTCGACGCACGATTGGCGCCGTATTGATCCATCAGCTCATTTGAAACCGAGCTCAAAACAGACTCAGGCAAAAACTCCGCTAAGTTGTCGTAGAAATCGTCTTCTCTATCTCTATTCTTAAACGGGTCAAAGTCTAAAGTAGCGCCGCCATCATCCTCTTGGATAATCTCAACGCCTTCGATATCTATTCGAGTAGCAATGTCGCCGGGTAACGCCTCAACCTCTACCGCCTGCACGTCCTCTACATCAAGATCCAGACCTTGACGATCCATCAACGAAACAGGAGGTGTATCACCATTTGCCATATTTAAGCTCCAAAGCTACCAATGCCGCGTTGCAAGCCTACCTCACCACCGTATCGCATACCACCCGGATTCGCTACGTCAACAATCTGCGGATCTTTACGAGGCGGCCTTCCCGGACCACCGCCACCGGTTCGCACACAAACGGGGCTGCCGTTTACAAACTGCAGCGTGTAACCGTTACCGCACCGATACAATTGAGTAGCTTCTAAACCAAAGGCACCGGGCGCCGTGCTTTGAGTGCCTGTATTAACAACGCCTGAGTTTGGTCCCGGTGCTTCGGAACCCGCCGTAAACGCGCCTTGGTTTACGGGTATGTCCGTTGGGTCGTATGTACGGAATAAAGAAGGCATCGCTCTTTGATTAGCTACGGGTTTGTAAACCGGCATGACGTAACCTGTTGCGCGTTCTTCTTCTGTGCCTTCAAAAGGCATATATGTGCGTTTGATTTCCATGCCCTGACTTGTTGGGTAACCGGTGGTGTAGTCCGATATCGTATCGCCTACATCCAAGTTTACTTGGTTCAACAAAGATTGAATGCCGGATAGCCCAAGACTAGCGGGCTGTTGTTGTGCTGGAACCTGTCCGTACGCTCCACGATCGATCGCAGTGTCGGTGTCTGTTGGAGTCGTAAACAATTGCTCCTCTGCCGCCTGTGCGGTTTCCGCCGCCTGCAATAGTTCACCTTGGGTAGGCGCCTCGTAAATCGGATCAGGGTCCGGGGTGGATGCAAGTTGCGCTTCCATTGCAATACGATCAGCTTCTTGTTGAGCAGCCAGTTGTTCTGCTGCTTGAAGTTGTGATGCGGCTTCTTGGTCTGCAACTAGCTGTGCAGCCTGCTGGGCCGCTAGTTGTTCTGCTGCCAACTGCTCGGCGGCTAACTGCTCGGCTATCAAAGCTTCTTCGGCCTGTTGTGCCGCTAATAATTCAGACGCCAGCCTTTGGGACTCTTCGGCTGCTGCTTGTTCTTGAGCTATACGGGCCGCTTCTTGCTGCGCCAGTAAATCCGCCGCCGCTTGTTCGTTTGCAACACGGATAGCTTCTTGTTCTACGGCTTGTGCCGCTGCCGCTTCTTCGGCAATACGTATTTGTTCTGCCTCTTCCGCTGCCGCAAGATCTCTAGCCGCTTGCTCGGCAGCTAGAATTTCCGCAGCGGTAGGCCCGGCCTGTACCGGTTCTGCCACAACGGGGGGCAAATAAACGGGTTCGGTTGGAGTCGTTGCGACCGGGGCAGCTACAGGGGTTGTCTCAACAGGGGTCGTCTCTACTGGAGTCGTTGCGACCGGGGCAGTGGCTACGGGGGCGGTTGCTACAGGCGTGGTTGCGACCGGGGCCGTCTCTACTGGAGCTGTCTCTACTGGAGCTGTCTCTACTGGAGTCGTTGCTACCGGGGCCGTCACAGGCGCCGTTGGAGACAACAACACGTCATTGCCTTCATATAAAAGCATACCCGGCTCAAACGGGGTCTGGTTAGGCGCTGTGGTATACACGTTTCCGTAAATATCTTGCTCTGGCATGCCTTCGGGGTTTTGATACGCACTGTAGTCCGTGGGCCGTGGTTGGGCCGCAACGGCAGACTGAACTGTTTGAGCTGGCGCAGCGGTTTGCGCAGCGAGAGCCTCTGCTGCCTGTGCGGGGACGGTATAAGCGGGTAAAGAACGTGGGTCAAACGGCAGATTTGAAAAATCTATGTTGGGCTCAAAACCGCCCATGCCACCACCACGGCGCATTCCGACAGGTTCTTGTGTTCCACGTGGAACACTTGCTAGGGGCCCCTGTGTGTAACCACGCAACAGGCCCGAGAGCCCTGATGAAATAACCGGCTTTCTCATTTGGTTTACCTCGCCTCCTTGTGCGTAGTCTCTATCCGTAGGATAACCCGCAGCGGCTCTTAACTGTTCTATTTCTCTTTCTTTCTGGGCCAGTTCTCTAGCAACAGCAACGCGCTCTTTGGAGTAACGAAAATCATCTTGATCCAAAGCCCCTCGTAGGTAATCTCTTCTTGCAATCAGACGTTCAGCGGGATCTTTCGGTAGCGGTTTAGGCGGCCCCATGCCGGGTAATTCCATTTGCGGATCGTTTGGGTCGTCTATAGAAAGAGCCAGCTTTTCGCTTGGCAACGAATCGTCGGGCATACGAAACTGTTGGGTAGCAACGTACCCTTCCGGCAGGCCGTCTGTATCTGGGAAATCAAACGTATCATCGGCCTTCAATATTTCCGCACGCATCGTGGACTCTGGGACGTTTGTCAACAAGCTGGGATCTTCGAAACGTCTTTGCGCACTACGCGCTTCGACCTCTCCAAATTGTACCCTGTATTTGCGCTCCGCTTCGGACACTTCTGCATCGAAACCTTGTTTAGTCTTGACTAAATCGGCAAATTTCGGCAAACGCTCATCTAGCATTGATTTGATACGGGTCGTAAATTTTTCTGGTTCGGGAAACCCTAAATCTTCTAATGCCCGGTTCATCTCAAAAAGAGCTTTATCAGAGCCCCCAAGCATGGTCGAAGATGCACGTAGGTCGTTGATGGCGGCGCGGATCTCTTTGGGTCCTTTACCCTGCCCTTTCATTTTTTTTCTTAAACGATTTTCTTGTTTCTCTAACCGGCGTCTTCTGGCTATCACTGGCGGTTCGATCCCTTGCGCCACCTCCATAACTTCTTTCGAGCGGCGCTCTAGGTAGGTAACAATGTTATCCTCTAAAACGTCTATCTTTTTGGCAACCTGTGCGTATTCCTCGGAACCCTCAAAATCTGGGCTTTTCTCCGGTAATTTGAAATCACCAAACTTTTCTATTTTTATTTCATCAACGCGCAAACCGGCGTCAACAATGCCAAGTTCATCGAAATCTGCTTGCAATTCGTCTTGCAAGGCCCGAGACGTTTCTCTATACGCTTTTCTTCTTCCCTCGTAATCGGCAGGCAAAAACTGATTGGGATTTGCTCCGGATGTGCGACCCTCTAAGTTTTGCACGACATGTTGGATTTCGTGCATAAGGGTGGACATAAACTCTTGCCTACCCTCGACCGTGTTGGGTACTTGTGCGATGCCAATCGTGTTTGTTTCCGGATTGTAAGAACCCCTAACAAACATGCCTGATAAAGGGTTTTGTCTCTCTACTTTTATTTTCGCGAGAGCCGGATATTCAGAAAAAAGATCTGGGAAATCTAAGATGTCTTCTAAAAAAAGATCTGGAACAGGTTTGAAGTCCCCCCTGATAAAGGAGTCTTTCCGTGAATATCCAAGCTTGTTTAAAGTTTTTTCGTTCTCACCAAATTCGTCTGGTATACCGAACCTGTC
>Ga0181415_1000386_pt1 | contig 12554 bp, 9 predicted proteins | sample 38SPOviralmetaG_FD_130140 | JGI IMG/M metagenome (GOLD analysis project Ga0181415, IMG submission 130140) | Marine viral communities from the oligotrophic San Pedro Time Series (SPOT) site, San Pedro Channel, CA, USA - 38 SPOT_SRF_2012-12-11 | ecosystem: Environmental > Aquatic > Marine > Strait...
TCAATTCAAAACCTTTGTGATAAAACTCGGTGAATTCGTAAATTTGGCCAGCTAAAAATACTGAACCTAGCATTGCTGTTGCCAGAAGCCATACTCTTGTTTTTTCTTGGTCATCAGCTTCTAATGCATTATGTGCTAGAACCATAGTTAGCGAACTCATTAACAATATGAAAGAGCTGATAGATGTAAATGGAATATCATAAACATCGGTTAGTTTCATACCTGGGAAATCTTTACCTTTGAAAATCATAAAGGTTGTAATTAATGTTCCAAAAAATAATATTTCCGTGGATAAGAAAACCCAAAAACCAAGTTTTCTTGTCTCTACACCTGTTGGTTCATGCGGGTAGGCGTGGGAGCTACTCATCTGAGTCTTCGTGGATTTCTTCTTCCAGTGGTTCAGTACCCCAGCCAAAACCTCCTATAAGAAGCAAAACAATACCAACCAGCGCTAACGGTATAGATTTATAAATGACAGCATACCCAAGAAAGGGAAGACCGGAAGCTAGAATGATAGGAAAATATGAAGGGTTTGGAAGCGCTATATGCTCAGTTGGGTTGAGACCCTCTTCTTCTAAATCGAGCAATATCTGATCAGCTTCTTCACGCCTAACTGCTCTTCCATCTTCATCCTCAGAATATTTAGTATGCCAAAAGTCATCAAGTGACTTAACTTCAGGTGCTTTTGAAAAATTCCAAACAGGAGTAGGTGATGGTATTGTCCATTCAATCGTTCGGGCATCCCATGGATCAAATGGCGCTTTTTCACCGTTTCTCTTTGAGAAAATCCAATTAATCATAAATACAATTATTGATAGTGCAATAATGAAAGCACCAATAGTTACGACTATGTTCCAGAATTGTAAATTAGTTTCCTCTGCATAAACCCATGTACGCCTTACTTGGCCTTGAAGACCTAACCAGTGCATTGGTCCAAAAGTTAAGTTGAATCCTATCATCATTAACCAGAAATGAATTTTTCCAAGGGATTCGTTGTACATTTTCCCCCAAACTTTTGGGAACCAATAATAAAGACCTGAGAAAATACCAAATAACGCACCTCCAAACAAGACATAGTGAAAATGTGCGACTACGTAATAAGTATCTGTTTGTTGTGTATCAGCAGGAACAATAGAGTGAGTAACTCCACTCAAGCCACCAATAAGAAACATTCCTATAAAGCCCAATGAAAATAACATCGGAGTATTCAGCTTGAGTTTTCCACCCCATATTGTTCCAAGCCAATTAAAAATTTTCACGCCTGTCGGGACAGCTATAACCATCGTTGATAAACCAAAACCAGCTTGAGCCACAGGACTAATTGCTGAAGCAAACATATGGTGTGCCCAAACACCAAAACCAATGAAAGCTATTCCAAAACCAGCAAACACTATTGCAGCATATCCAAATAATGGTTTTCTTGAAAAGGTAGGTAAAACTTCAGAGACGATTCCAAATGCAGGAAGTATCAGGATATAAACTTCAGGGTGTCCAAATAACCAGAAAAGATGTTGCCATAATACAGGATCTCCACCACCTTCTGTTAAGAAAAAAGTTGTTCCAAACTTTCTATCAAAGGTCACATAAAAAAGTGCAATTGCAATAATTGGTAGCGAAAAGGCTAACAAGAAAGATACTGCAAAAGTCATCCATGTAAATACAGGCATTCTCATAAAGCGCATACCTTTTGTTCGCATATTAATAATTGTTGTAATAAAGTTAAAAGCTGAAACTAGAGAAGCTATACCAAGTATTTGTAAACCAATTGCCCAATAGTCCATTGCGGTTCCAGGAGAATATTTCATACCTGCATTAGGTTGATATCCAAACCAACCCCCATTTGGAGCAGACCCTAGCCAGCCAACTTCTTCAGCTAGATAACCACCTTCTGGGGCTCCAGCTGTACCGAATATAAATGTTGAATATAAAAAAGCACCACCAAAAATAAATATCCAAAAAGACAGTGCATTCAACCTTGGAAATGCAACGTCACGAGCACCAATCTGTAAAGGTAAGAGATAATTGAAAAAAGCAGCACTGATAGGCATGATTGCAAGGAAAATCATTGTAGTTCCATGCATCGTGAACATTGCATTATACTCAGCTGCTGTTAGGAAATTGTTATCTGGTTGGGAAAGTTGAATTCTTAGAACTAAAGCTTCAAGACCACCGATTAAAAGAAAGAAAAATGCTGCGTAACCATACATGATCCCAATTCTTTTATGATCGACAGTAGTAATCCAGCTCCATATACCTGTTTCAGAAGAAGGCCTTCTAAAAATACTACTTTGTTTACTTGGTTCAATAATTTTTGTCATTTAAGTGTCCCTAAATAGGCAATTAAAGCATTAATTTCTGCTTCAGTCAATTCTAGATTAGGCATAAATGTACCAGGTTTTATTTCAGCAGGATTTGCAAGCCATTTACTCAGATTCTCTTCGTTGTTATAGAGAGCTGCACCTGCAAAAACATTCCTATTGGCAAAGTGAGTTAAGTTTGGTGCAATTCTATCTCCTTGTACATCCCATACCCCATCTATTACATGACATTGTGTACACCCAGCATTTAAATAAACTTGTTGACCTTCTGCAGCAAGAGAGTTTCCTTCAAGTTTGTTAGCATTCTGTTGTTGGTTTTTTATCCATGTTTGAAAATCACTTTCAGAAAGTGAGAGCACTCGGCCTCGCATCTTGGAATGGCTCAAACCACAATACTCACCACATTGAGCCCAAAATTCATCAGGAGAATCAGCATGTAAATTTAAATAAGTGGTCTGACCAGGAACTAAGTATCTTTTTCCATTTAATTTTGGCACCCAGTAATTATGAAGAACATCATTTGACCACATTTCAAGCCTCACAGGTCTATCCGCAGGAATAACTAACACATTTGCCGTGGTTATGCCGTAATCAGGATACTTGTATTCGAACCACCATTGATGTCCTATTACTTCAATTTTTAATGCATCCTCGGGTTCATTTGCTAAGTCGAAGATTGTTCTGACTGTTGGTACTGCAATTACTGCCAAAATAATTACAGGAATTACAGTCCAAAGGATTTCTAATTTAGTATTTCCATGAATCTGTTTTGGCTCAGGACTATCTGGTTTTTCTTTGAATACAAAAATGGACAGAATCAAAGCACCCTGGACAATAACAAAAACAACTACTGCAATCCAAAATGTTAGCCAGAATAATTCATCTATAGATCTTGCATAAGGACCTTCTGGGCTCAAAGAGTCTAGAGGTGCATTTTCAATACAAGCGGATAACAAGATTAAAACAAAAAATCTTAAATTCTTTAATTTAAAAATATTTTTCACAAGCATATTTATATTATCAACAATAACTAAGAATAGCGTTGAAACAATATATAGTGTAATCATAAGTACTATGTCGTTATGGGTGTTTTTAACAGAAAACATATATCAAAATATTTAAGGCTCTCAAAATTAAGGATCGTTGAGCTCCTCTTAATTACAACAGTTCCATCTATGGTTGTATCCATATATGGATTTCCACCAATAAATTTAATAATATTCACTCTGCTGGGAGGAACTCTTCTTGCAGTAAGTGCAAATGTTCTTAATCAAATATTTGAAATTGAAACTGACAGATTAATGGCGAGGACAGCCAATAGGCCTCTTGTAACAGGGGAAATCAAAAAAAACAGTGCTTATGTATATTCAATTTTTCTCGGTGTAAGTGGATTTCTAATTTTATACACACAAACAACTGAACTTGCTGCATATATAGCGCTTTCAGCTAATATTTTCTATTCATTTGTTTACACTCTTTTCCTAAAACCAAGAACAAATCAAAATATTGTTATTGGGGGCGCAGCTGGTGCAGCCCCCGTGCTGATAGGCTGGTCTGCAACAGGTACAAATTTAGAAACTGGCTCGTGGCTATTATTCTTGTTGGTATTTCTTTGGACACCAGCTCATTTTTGGGCACTATCTATTGACAAACTTAACGACTATAAAGATGCAAATTTTCCAATGTTGCCAACTCAAGAAAGTTATAAAAGAACATCAATTTTCATAGGAATATATTCATGCGCAACGGTTCTTACATCTCTACTGCTTGCGCCAATATTGCAACTAGGTATGGTCTATCTTTTATTAGCTCTAATTTTTGGAACATATTTGATGTATAAATCATATCAACTTTATCAAAAAAAAATAAAAGCTATTTCTTATTTTGTATTTTCAAACACTTACCTTGCAGTAATATTTCTATCTATGGTCTCTGACATATTCTTTACTTTGAGTAATATCTAAATATGCAAGAATTTCTTTACGCAATAACCTATCCACCAATACCTATTACCCAGATAGGACCTGTTGCATTATCGCTCCACGGTGTTTTTGCCGCTGTTGGTTTTTACTTTGGTGCAAACCATGCATTGAAACTCTCTGAAGAGGACGGTGCTGATACAGAACTGTTTTCTGAAGCTTTTACTTGGGCTATATTTGGTGCAATCCTAGGTGCTAGATTTTTTACTATTCCTGCTCAGTGGTATGCCAATCCAAATTATGGGCTAGACGATATATTTACACTTACAGGCAGCTATTCAATCATGGGTGGTATGGCAGGTGGAATAATTGCTGCTTATTTAAAAATTACAGTATTAAATAAGAAAGATTTTAAACAATATGGTGATTACGCCGCTACAGGTTTGATACTAGGAACAGTAATAGGAAGAATCGGAGATTTAGCAATTGTTGAACACTTAGGAAGAGAAACAAATTTCTTTTTGGGTTATGAAATAAAACCAGGTTACGATGTAGCTCCTCAACATAACTCACTTGAGTGCTTTGAGCCTTTAACAACTTGTGGAACTTTTCATCATGTTGCTATGTACGATCTCTTACTTGCTTTATTGATCTTTTATATTTTTAGAAATCTCCAAACTCGCTTTACTTTTGGAAAAGGTTCTTGGATAGGACTATGGGCTGTATGGTATGGATCACAAAGGGCTGTCCTAGATACATTAAGATTTGGAATGGGTGATTCAACTATAGGAATCTTTACTTGGAACCAAATTGGTGGATTGTTACTTGCTTTAATTGGATTAACTATTTTTGTAAAAAATAAAAATACTAAAACAAGCTAACAAGAAAAAGAACATACGCAGCAATAAATATATAACCGAGTATGGTGTTTCTTTTTATTGTGTTTCTTGACAAAAATATAACAACAAAAGAAACAAAGTACATTATAAAAAGCTGGTAATCAATTACAGAACTTATTTCTCCAGGGCTAATCATTATGGCTGCTCCACCAACCAAACCTATGTTGAACAAGTTTGAACCAAAAATATTTCCAAAGACAATGTCGGGTTTTCTCATTCTTGCTGCTGATACAGTACCAGCAACTTCTGGCAAGCTTGTGCCAATTGCAATAATCGTAGACCCTATAACCAATGAAGAGACTCCAAATATTGATGCAATCTCAACTGCATTGTCAACAACTAATTGACTTCCATAAAGAGTTGCAACTAGGGATAACCCACCTCTAAGCCAAATATATTTTTTCCCTGCTTCCATTAAATCTTCTTCATCAACACTTTCAGTGCTTATCATTTTATAAATTACATAAATAACTAAAACAAGAAGAGCTACTCCAAGTAGGAACGGAAATTTATCTGTAAGAACATAAGTTGAAACAAAAACTGTAGTTAGCACTGCCATCCAGATCGGACTAATTTGATTTAAATTTATATTTCTTGAAAAATCTTTTGGCAATGTAATATAAAGAACCGCAACAACTAACAATGAATTGGCAATATTAGAACCTACTATATTTCCAATACCAAGGTCCAAGTCTCCTTTTAACGCTGCTCCTGTACTTGCAAAAAGCTCTGGGGCAGATGTGCCAAAGCCAATAAAGGTTGCGCCAACTATTGAACTCGGTAGTTTGAATTTTAATGCAATTTGAACAGCGGAGCTGACCATTTCATCTGCCCCTTTTACTAGAAGGACCAAACCAATCGAAAAACCAAAGAGAAGAATGATTATGTCCATTATTAGTTTTACTCTTTAGAGTCTCTCCAGGCTATCCATTCTTTTACCTGAGTAAGATCATAGGAGGGTCCATTAACAGCTAATGTAATCTCCGTAGCACCAGCTTCTAACAAATCATCAGCCAAGTCGATTCTTTTAATATCAATTCCAATTGATCTACTAATTTCATTTGGATCTCTACCTACTTTTTCACACCAATTATTTAATACGTTGTTTTTGTGTGCAACAGTCTCGATTCCACTTCTCTCTTCTGTTTTTGTAGCAAACCCATGCCAAATATCTGCATACTGTGCTACAAGTCTAAGGGTAACTTTTTCTCCTCCACCGCCTATAAGAATAGGAATTTTTCGTTTAGGTTGTGGATCAAGTTTTTCCATTCTAGTTACAATACGTTCAAGTGATTTTTCTAACTCTTTAAGCCTCCATATAGCTGTTCCAAATTCATAGCCATATTCTTCGTAATCCTGTTCAAACCAGCCAGAACCTATTCCTAAAATTAATCTGCCATCTGAGATATGGTCAACTGTTCTTGCCATATCAGCTAAAAGCTCAGGATTTCTATATGAGTTACAGGTAACTAAAGGTCCAATTTCAACAGAGCTTGTTACCTCTGCCCAACTAGATAACATAGTCCAACATTCAAAATGCTTACCTTCACGCCTTTCTCCTTCGCTCCATTGGGTACCATCTTCTTTGTAAAGTGGATAAAAATGGTCCCAGTTATAAATTACGTCTGCACCAATTTTTTCAGATTCTAATGCCGCTGCTCTAATCTGGTCATATTCGGCATGTTGTGGTTGTAGAAATACTGCAATTCTTGGTTTCATTATTTTCTCCTTACAATTTAAATTTAGTATTATTTAGGTCTTCCTTTATTGAGTTTTTAAACTTTATATTTGCATCCATTCTTTCAATTTTTTGTTTTGTGATTTTATCAGCTGATGGGAGAGGGTTGTCCTTTATAAATTTTTTAATTTCAAGACTTAATGATTCATCATATATTGATGATAAAGAATCTAGAATCCTTGAAGAAGTCCATCCAGGCATGACATTTAGTAAATTACTCCAATTATTTTTAATTTCTTGAAAAGCTACAGATGCATTTTTTGTATTTGAAAGTAGGGTAGCAATTATATAAGGTGCATCAGCTCCCCTTATTGACTGATCTAGAATTGCATTAATTACTTTTTTTGGTGCGTTTGGGTCACTCAATGTTCCAATAACATTTCTGTATCTTGCTTCAATCTGAGGAGATTTTGCATTTTTTAGCTTTTCAATATATTTGTCTGATAGATTTTCTTTATTCATACCGGCGATATAAAGTACTAAATTAAAATAATTTCCGTCGACGTAATCCTCATAAGAATTTGAATTAAATTGATCAGAAAAATGATTTATAAAATTTGAATCTTCAGTTATATTTGCATAGGTTCCACACAGCAAGGATTTTAATTGGGACTCTTCTTGATTGAATTCCGAATTGTAATTGAGACCAAGCCGTTCAATTAATGGATAGATAAATTCTTTAACATAATTTTTAAACTCTTCTCTGTTATCTATCTTTGCAAAAGTAGAGAAGATACTGCTGATATATGACCATATATTTATTTCTTCTTCGTTTGCATATAAATTTAAAAGCTTCATAAATAGTTTAAGTGAAAGCTCCCCTGTTCTTAATGCCATCCATGAATCTTCAAGAATTCGATACTTTTCATTTACATCAAGCTTCTCAAAATTTGAAATAATCATTTCAAATAATTCTTCACTATATGATGAGTGGAAAAAGGACCAGCCGCCATTATTTATAAATGGAACCTCTCCATCAACTTCTATAACATGGGATTTTGAAGTTATAACTTCTTTACTAGTTACCCCACTATCTAAGCACCTTATATTTAAAGGTACACTCCAAAGTGAGTCATCAGTATCTCCATCAATAAGGTATTTTTTTTGTGAAACTTTGAAATTACTGCCTTCTTTTTCTATTTTTACTATTGGATAACCTTCTTGCTTAATCCAAGTTGGAAGGATGTCACTTAAGTTATAAGAACTTGAATTCGTGAGTTCATTCCAAAGGTCTGAGGAGTGAGTATTTTTATATTCATATTTTTTAAGATAGCTTCTTACACCTTCTTTAAAATTCTCTTCACCAATAAAAGTTTCAAACATGCGAAGTACGGTTGAGCCCTTTTGATAAGTTAAAACGTCGAACATCTCCTCTGCTTCTTCAGGAGATTTAACTTCGAATTCTACAGGTCTAGATGACTTTAATGAATCAACTCCAAAACCTCTAGATCTATCTTGATTCATCTCATTCCATAATTTAAATTCAGGATAAGTAGCTTCAGATGCGATTACTTCCATAAGGCTTGCAAATGCTTCATTTAGCCAAATACCATCCCACCAGTTCATTGTCACAAGGTCGCCGAACCACATATGAGCAAGTTCATGTGCGATGACAGATACTGATCTTGACAACTCAGATCTAGTTGCTTTTTCTACATCAATTAATAAGAGTGTTTCTCTAAAGGTAACAGCCCCAACATTTTCCATTGCACCCATTGCAAAATCGGGGACAGCAATGAGATCTAGTTTTGATCCTGGGTAATTAATTCCATAATATTCTTCAAAAAAATCTAAAATTTTTATTGCAGCAGCCCCAGCATAAGCAGTTTGGTCGGAAAACCCTGGTCTATGAACTATCCCAACCTCTGTTGTTTCCGACTTACCTATTTTTGTGACTTCAAGAGGGCCAATAACAAAAGCAACTAAATATGTAGACATTCTCATAGAATCAACAAATTTTGTTGTAGTCCTATTGTTTTCTGAGGATTCGCTTAATACCTTTTCATTACTTATTCTAATTAATTCACTATCAGTGGTTAGAGATATAGAAAATACAGCTTTAAATTCTGGTTCATCCCAGCACGGAAAAGCCATTCTTGCAGCTGTTGGTTCAAACTGGGTTGTTGCAATCCAAACATCTTTATCGTCTTTATCTTTAAAACTACTTCTGTAAAAACCTCTTAGTTCGTCAACTATTTCTGCTTCAAATTCTAAATACAGTTGCCAATCTCCTTTTGTAATTTCATTTTCAAAAATTAAAGAAATTTTTTCTTCTTCTGGCAGATAGTCTACTGATGCATCGATATGTTCACCTGAGTCATTTTCTATAAATACACTTTTTATATCAATTCCTAGTGCATGTAACTGAAGTTCTTTAGTTTCATCTACTACTTCAAGAAAAACAATTTCCTTACCTCTGTAATTAAATTGATTTAAGTTGATATCTAGATTTATCTCGTATCTATTTGGAACAGCTGTTTTTGGAAGCCTGATGTTTTGATTCATTTAAAAATATTAGTAAGAATTTAAATCAATCCCAGTCCAAGTGAATAAATTCATCAGAGTTATTCAATTGGACTTGATGCGATCCAAAATAATCTCTTTGAGCTTGAATTAAAGAAGAAGGATTGAAGCTACTCGAGGTTCCTACGAACCAATTATATGAAGAAGTTATAACTGGGATAGAAACACCACTATCTACACATGTCTTTATAACTTTTTTTACATCGTCAATATTTTCAATCAAAGCATTTTGAACCAACTTAGAAGAAGTTATGGTATTTGATAAATTTTCATCTTTCAATTCCTTAAGTAGATCAGAGCGTATGATGCAACCAGCAGACCAGTTTTGCAATACTTCGTTTAGATTTATCTCTAAATTTTCAGTTGAGCTTACATGCTCAACAAACAGTAAGCCCTGAGCCATGGTTGCAAGTCTCGCAAAATAGATTGCATTGCTGAGAAACCCAGTGTCGATATGAATTTTTTCTCCTTTTAGTTTTTCAGACCACCAATTTTGAAAATTGCTTTCAACCCTAGCGTTGAATGCTTCATAAATACTTGGTAAAGGAAAACCATAATTTAAGGATGTTTCAACAGTAAGCTTACCCGTGCCTTTGTGGCTAGCTTCTGATTTAATTTGGTCAATTAGATAACCAGACTCGTTTTTTTTCAACATTATTTCTGAAGTTATTTCAATTAAGTAGGATGATCTATTTTCTTTTGAAAAATCTCTAAAAAAATTACTAATCTGCTCATGGTCAAAGTTTGCTTTTTTAAGCATATGAAAAGCCTCAGTAATTATTTGCATTTCTGCATACTCTATTCCATTATGAAGCATTTTTATAAAATGGCCAGTGCCATGCCCTTTATAGAATCCAATACTCGGCTTACCGTTAAAACTTGCTGAAATTAAAGATAAAGAATTTTTCAAGTCTTCGTTAATTGACTTAGAAGATCCAACCATAAGAGCGGGGCCTTTTCTAGCACCTTCTTCTCCTCCAGACACACCCATTCCAATAAATTCTATTCCTTTTTCTTCACACATTTTCCCCAGCTTGTTGCTATCAAGATAGTACGCATTACCTCCATCAATTAATATGTCATTTGGTTCGAGATAATCCATTAACTCTTTTGCCATATCCAATGTAGGTTTACCAGATGGAATTAGCATCAAGATTTTTCTTGGTTTTGGCAAGTTGTTTATAAATTTTTTTATATCTGTAGAACCTTTTATATTTCCACTGGAATCCCTGCTTCTTAATGCATTAATTTTTTCTTCAGATCTATTAAAAACATGTACGGGTATATTTTTATCTGAAAAGTTAAGAGCAATATTACTACCCATTACCCCTATACCAATTAAGCCAATAGTTTCACTCATGATAAAAGTTTAACAACATCTTTTTGAAGCAAATTTTCTAAGTAATAATTTCTTATTTTGACAACGACTTCTAAGCCTTCTTCACTATTTTCTACACTAATGATGGTGGAATACTTATGGAGCTGATCTAAATCCTTTGGCGATATAAATAACGCTACCTCTTTAATTTCCCCAAAAACATTTGTAGTAATCTCAGAAACTAAACTTTCTAAATTTGTTCCTTTTGTAGATGATACAAATATTGCATTTGGATATTTTTCCATTAAAAAATTTAAAGAGGCTTTATCAATTCTATCTATTTTGTTGAATACCAACAATTCGGGAACACTTGCTTCAATCTGATTCAAAATTTCATGCACAGTATTGATATGCATTTCTGGCATTGCAGAAGCTGCATCAACAACATGAATTAATAAATTAGCTTCTTTCACAACTGTCAAAGTTGATTTAAAAGAGTCTATAAGAGTAGTCGGAAGATTTTGAATAAATCCTACTGTGTCAGAAAGTATTATGTGTTCGTTTATTCCGTCTATTTTTAATTCTCTTTGAAGAGAATCCACAGTTGCAAAGAGTTCGTTTGCAACGTAAGTTTTAGATGAAGTTATTTTTTCCAGCATGGTAGATTTTCCAGCATTTGTATAACCAACTATTGAAACCAGAGGTGTATTATTTTTCTTCCTAAAACTAGACTGTACTTCCCTTTGTTTACTAACTTTTTTTATTTCCCTCTTAAGTTTGTTAATTCTATTGTCTATCAATCTATTGTCTGTCTCAAGCTTGGTTTCACCAGGACCCCTTGTTCCAATCCCACCACCTTGCTGATTTAAAGTTTTACCCAAACCAGCCAAGCGGGGTTTGAGGTAAATTGAAAGTGCCAGTTCAACTTGTAAACTAGCTTCTTTTGATTGTGCATGAAGTGCAAAAATATCAAGAATAAGACCAGTCCTATCTACAACATCACATTTAAATAAAGTTCGCAACTCTTTTTGTTGATTTGGAGTTAGCTCACAATCAAACAAAACAACATCAATATCATTCGCATCGGAAATATCGACCAACTCTTTTATGGAGCCTTTACCTATGAATGTTTTAGGGTCAATTTTTTCAACTCTCTTTGTTTGGATTATCGTAGGGCTAGATCCAGCAGTTTTTACTAAATTAACAAGCTCTTTTAAGGACTCTTCTTTATCAGCTCTTATTTCATTCTTAAGAACTATTCCAATTAGTAATGCTTTTTGTGTGGTGACAAAAATATCTCTATCGGATACCGTAAGGAGTCTTCTGTCTGATTCGTTAGGATTATTTCTTTGATTCAATTATTTCATTATAGGTAGTTGGCCATTTTCAGATGTTTTTGAAAGCTCTTCTTCAGCAATTATCTGAGATTCTCTAACTGCAAGAACTACTTTCCCTGTTGGAGGCCAAATGAACTTCCAAGCACCACTTGCTACAGCCCAAAACTGTTGGCCGGTATCAACATCAATTAAAGGAAGTGCTTCTGAAGTTTTTTCACTTCCTGCTGGTACTAGCAAACCAGATTTTGTTATAGTTTCTTCTTTTAGATGCCCAACTCTCCAGCCTGGAGATACTTTAAATCCAGCCGGAGCATCTTTGATGTCATCAATTAAGCTTTTTTCTTCTGCCATTTTCTTATAATAAACAGTAAATTTATATAAAGTAGCGGAGGTGGACAGGAATCGAACCTGCCAAAGACTTTTACACCTTTCAACAGTTTTGAAGACTGTGGAGCCCACCAGGCGCTCATTCACCTCCATATTAAGACTAGTTATATAAAAA
>Ga0181415_1000388_pt1 | contig 12479 bp, 18 predicted proteins | sample 38SPOviralmetaG_FD_130140 | JGI IMG/M metagenome (GOLD analysis project Ga0181415, IMG submission 130140) | Marine viral communities from the oligotrophic San Pedro Time Series (SPOT) site, San Pedro Channel, CA, USA - 38 SPOT_SRF_2012-12-11 | ecosystem: Environmental > Aquatic > Marine > Strait...
ACTGCTCGGACAAGATACTCTAATGAAGTTACACATCCACTAATGTATCCTGCTTCATATTGACCACAGGCATTCTCATAATTACTACTACTATAACCCCAAACTTCAATTCCCTTTTCAATCATACGGCGAGACATACCTTCGCCAGTACGACCTAAACCAATCATTCCAACTTTCATTTAATTAACTAAATTTACATGTACAACGCCGGTCATACCAGCGCCTTGATGAGGACCACAGAAGAAATTATAGTCTCCTGCATCAGCAAATACAACATCCTGTGTTTCTCCGGGAGCAAATAATAGTGCTTCTCTAGAAAGATCCGGACGAGCCTCTACAATAATATTGTGAGGAGGTAATGCTTCGTTTACAAAATGAACTGTCTCACCAGCAGAGATTGTAATCTCATTTGGTTCAAATACTAGGTTCCCGCCAGAACCCATTGAGACATCAACTGCCCATGCTGGCATGGCAAAAAATAGTGTGATCAGAAGTGCAAAAAAGTACTTCATATTAATCTCAAATAACTACACTATCTATAATATTTTTGCGTGATTATACACAACTTTTGTTATGAGTTCATGACGAACTTTTAGTATTAAACACGACCAACTAGTGAAAGAACTCCATGAGAATAAAAGGTTAAAAGAATTCCCCCAAGAATAGCACTAATAATTGTAGCAGTTTTATTGTGTTTGTCAATTGCTTTATCAATCATTTCCTGACATTCTTCTTTTGTCAAAAGATGTTCAGGTTTTATTTCAGTTATCCGGTGACTCATAAGATTCAAGTGCTTTATTTAAGAATTCAAGACGTTTCTCCCAAGTATCTCCAGAAGTAGAACCTCTACAAGGATTTATACATTGGTTATCGGCATGTTTATTACAAACTAGTCCAGCCAAATCATGGGGGTCTCCTAACTTTCCAGTGCCTACCCAATAATGCTGACCATTTAACCATAATGCCCCACACTTAGGACATTCGGTTCTGGTCATAGAAAAATCTGATAACTCTTTAGTTTCTTCCATAGGTTTGTGATTAAATGTTTAAATTCTTAATCTCAACAATTCCAAGCTCTAAGAGACTTATTAATTCTGCTATCAGGATCTCTTGCAGTTTTAGCAGAGGTTAGTTTCTTTTTCATACCTTTCATTCTAGCACAGAATGATGCTCTACGTTTGTTGCCTTTCTTTTTAGATGGTGCTTTTAGATCACTACCAGGATTTTCTCTTTCATAAGACTTACGCCCCTTTTCATTGAGTCCCCCAGATTCTGACTTACCGGACTTTTTTGTCCATGCTGCTCCTTCATTCTGAGTCTCTACCTCCTCGTTTTTTGGCACACAGTTAGGCACCATCTTACCACCTTTCTTCTTCATGCCAACTTGTTTATGAGTATCCCAACAAGGATCACCATCACCTTCTTTTACCTCTACTTTTTTTGCCTCTGCTTTTTTTGACTTTTTCCTATAAATCTCTACAGGGAAAGTTTCTGTCTTTCCGCCATAGGTGGCTCTGACTGAACTAGAATACTTACCCTCACCAATTTCTTCAACTTCTTCTTTCTTCATTTTTGCCTTTGTCTTTGCAAGTATTCTTGCTTTGGCAGCATCCTGTTCGCTCTTAGGAATAGCAGTGACAGCACCGACTTTCTGGTCCACATCACCAGGTGCATATCCCTCCTTCTTAACACAATTTGGATATCTCTTTCCAAACATAGTTTTCATACCTTTCTTCTCATAACCTTTCCAGCACTTCTCTTGGAATTGTTGGAAGGAGATAGAATCAAATTCAGTCTCTTCACTCTTATTACCCCAGTTGGCAGCACCAACCTTACGACATTTTACAAGTGCTCCAGATGCATAAGCAGAAGGCCATACAGAATAACGAGACTTTACCTTATGATAACAGGCATCTTTAGATCCACTGCCCTTACCTTTCTTGTCCTTTGCTTCATCAAGTACTTCAGTCTCTTCTCTTCTCATTTTCTTCTGTGCTCTCAATCTTTCCTTTTCTGCTTTAAATTCTGCTCTCTTCTTTACCCTGGCTGCATCAAAAGGACTCATTCCTGATACATCCACTTTATTTGCGACTGCTTTATCCTTTGACTTTTCTGTGTCTTTTTGTTTTTTTAACTCTGCCGATTTTTCTGTATTAGTAATGACACCAGTAGGTTTTCCAGAAACCCTACCCATTTTAGCCAGACGTGATTTTCCAGATGAAACATTTTCATCAAGTGCGCCATTAACTTCCATTGCCTCTTTTCTTACTTTACGGTCAGTTTTTACCATAGTGGGTTTAGATGCGCCAGACTTCTTTTGTTGACCAGGATCTTCTCTTCTCTTTGCTGCCTGAGCAGCAACTCTTTCTTTCTTGGACATACTTGCCCTTTTAGAAGAAGAAACACATTTAGGAATACCTTCACCGGGTTTGTCACTTGCACAGGAATCTCCTGTCACGACATTGACCCATCCTTTTTTGCCACCTTTTGATTTAGATTTACCAAACCAATCACGCAGACCTTCTTCCTTAATGTGTTTCTTGTTCATTTTTTACTCTTTACGTGCGTTAATTGATTTGGTTACGACTTCAAGAAGTTGATCATCCATATCAGTTTTGGTCAACTTAACTGCCTTAGCAAGAATAACAAGACAGATCTCAACCATTTTCTCACCCAGTTCTTCATTTTCTGGAATTTTAGATACTGCATCTTTAATGATTTTGGATGCTAATGGTAGTAGGAATGCAAGCATAGTAAATCTCAATTACTAATACTATATATTCTCCAAAAACTCTTTGAGAGATTTTTTCTCAGGAAGACCTTTATGCTTGGTTGATGCAAACTTCTTCACATCACCTTTCTTCATATCGGCAGCAGCCTTAGCAGTTTCAGGAGTTGTAGGTGCCATCTCACCTTTTTGGATGGCACGAACTATTCCAAAGAACTTCTGCTGTGCTTTAGATACGGCAGGCATTACTTCTTCTTGGTATCCATAATGGCACCCTGTCCATACTTGGCACGGATACTTGCCTTTACTTTTTCAACTGCAGACATACCATCATAGGGTTTCTTTTTACCAGCAGTGTTGGTAGGTTTAGGTGCTTTGTCATAACGAATGTTGCCACCAACACCACCACGCTCCATGCGGCGATCCTTCAATGAATCTTCAGTTGCTTCAACCATATCACCTTCCATATCATAAGACATCTTGAGACCCATTGCTCTCAATTTGTTCCTAACCATATTGACCTTTGCAGGCATACTTCTGTAATCATCAGTATCTTCTTTTTCTTTTTTGGAAGAAGACTCGGGAGGACACTCGCTTTTTCCATGAACGGAACATTCTGTGCCTTCATGAGTATGAGCACATCCTGCTTTCTCAGAAATTTCTTCACCCTCTAATTCAGTGTGAGCAACAATATCTGCACCGGCACCCTGACGAACTGCCTGCATTTTACTTTGGAGAATCTTTCTCTTCACCATTCTGATTCTCTTATCGGCAGAACTCTCTTTGGTCTTTTCTGCAGATGTATCCTCTCCGGGTTTCATCTCTTCGGACTGAGTTGGATTGATGATGATTTTATTCTTTCCTTTCATCACATCAATCTTCTTGGTATTTGCCTCAGGATTATCATCCTCTACATTTACCTCATGAATAAATTCTTCCTTTGCAGTTTCTTTCTCCTTCTTTTCTCCCTCTTCTTTTCCCTTACCAACAGGTTTGTCATATGAATCACCATATCCGGTCATCTCAACAGAGGAGATTCTAGGGTCTGCTCTTAACTGACCAATTTTCTCACGATCTGCCATTCTGACATAAGTCTTACCGGTTGATTTATCGGTGACTCTAACTTTATACTTCGTATCCTTCATCTCCTCCTGAACGATGTCAGTCACCTCATATGCGACATTTCCATCTGCATCTTCCAACTGAGTTTTCTTGGCAAAGACTTTCAGAAGTGCATTGACAACAGATTCATTGACAGTATCAGATACATCAACTAAATCATATGCTTCTCCAATAAGCATCTTTTTTGCCATTACTTTGACAGGACCAGGAGCAGGAGACTTACCCAGTTGCTGCATGTAAGCACGCTTCAAGGATGCGGCATCAGATTTCTGACCATCCTTAAATTGTCCCTTCACTTTGTAGCGCACATCATAAGCAAGTTGTCTAGCAGCCTTCCTTACTTTATCAACAGCACCACCTGGTTGTTGTGTATTTGGTTCTTCAGATATTGTGTTACTCATTTGGAAACAAACAAATAGTTACTTTTTTCTATACTTATTTATGAATTGTTTTCCCCAGTCACTTCCAGGAACCAAAGACTTTACATATTTAAAGTGTGCATCAGTTCCAATAAGTCGTTGATCACCAGGAACTCCGGACACCTCAGTATTCTTTTGTTCATTAACATCCTTAATCCAGGACTTGAACATGATGTTATCTTCGGTCACACAAATCAGATGATTAGCACCTCTACGAATAATTCTACCAACCAGTCCATGATTTAAATTTTCAACAATTTCACCAAGATTGAATATATTCTTTTTGATATAATTTTCACGAAGATTCTTCCAATCAAATATAGGAGAGATTTCCCACATGTTCCATCCTTCAGAAACATTCATCGCAAGACGAATATTATTAAACATTTCCTTTGCTGCCTTCTTAGACATTGAAGAGGGAATACCTTTATAGAAGGCATCAAAATTATTTTCTACTGCTGCCTTTCTTTGCTTTGATGCAGACATTCCTTCTACATCATCAGAGTCCGGATCACGATCACCGGCAGAGCGAACCTCTACATTATCAAACTGATACATCTTACCATTATAATTATTGACCAACTTGTCAAATTCTTTCTGGCGATCTGCACCACCAACAATTCTTACATTGGCATATCCATCCATATGTGCCTTCTTCAGAACATCAAAGATGGTTCTGTTCTGAGGGTCATTAACAATTCTCTCACTGTGCTGAGGGAACATCTGTCTCATGATAGAGACTTTAGTATCAGTATCTAATGGATTCTTTTTGGGGTCTTGACTACGCGATGGAACAATAACATAATCACCATCATCGGATGACTTAGAGACTGTATCCAAAAGTTTTTCATGTCCGGTAGTAGGAGGATTAAATCTACCAAAGGCAATTGTGAGAGTTCCTTTTGTCTTCTCAACTTCGGGTGGTTCTAATACTACAGGAGTATTAGGATCTTTTTGTGGTTCTTGTTCCGGTGCTGCTGATGCCTGTGTGGGTTCCTCTGGTGCGGCAGCAGGTGCCGATGATGTTGCAGATAAATTCTTTTCTTTATCAGTCTGTGGCGGATCTTGCTTTCCTACTCTCTGACGCTTATTGTAAAACTTTAGTTGTCCCTTTTCCGTCTTTGCAACAAACTCTCCCTTATTATCATACCATCCACCATGACCATCAGTCTTTAATCCAAGACGGGTGGCTTGTTGAACAGCAGTACTCTCACGCAGAAATTGAAAGAAAGATTTCATTTACTTAATTGTTCTATTACTTCTTGTTCATGTGCTATGAGGTATTTAAGCATACTATCCCTCATAATAATATATTTATTCTTAACCTTATCTGGCAATTTTGGTTTTACTTTATCATCATATGCCATAAAGCAATGATAAAGAAAATCATTATATCTGTCCCGCTCATTTTTTTTCTTTGATTTGAAAGATTTTACTAGTTCTTTTATTTCTGGTTTCATTGCAATTTATAATAAACAGATGACTTATCGGACTGAGAAGATGCATAGAGATAAATCTCTTTCATTGCCATGTCTGAATCTTTACATTTTGTCAACCAATCTAAAAATCTCAGTCCAGCAAGTTTGCTATACCTCCAAGATTTATCTTGAAGAGCGATCTGTGCTTTATTATTTGCCTCTGCTTTTTGAGACTTATCAAATTTAGTTGCACTATATTCTTTCAATAGTTTATAAATTTCATCTGTGATGTCTTCTTGTGCTTTTGATTTTCCTGGAGCAGATTCTGCCCAAGTTGGAATTTTAAACTGAGAGATGTTTGTAAATCCAGCATTTCTCAAAAGTTCAATAAGAACTGTACCCTGAATTTTTCCTTGAGCAGCAGACTTTCCTTTCAGTTCCAACTTCCAATCTCCTTTTGAAGACCCACCAAAATTTCTTGCTTGAAATTTTTCAAAAGTTCCTGGTCCATAATAAAGATAGACATCCATAGAGGATAAAAAAGTTAGATCATATTTTACAAACTTTGCCTTTTCATTTGCCTTTCTGACTGCAGCAGATTGATTGTTCTTAATATCCATTTTTGGTTTACCCTCAATTTTTTTGAGAGAAATGCCCATTAGCTTTTGTTCGTTAAACAATTGAAGAAGTGCATTATTCAAACAATCAATAGTGTTCTCTCCATCTAAATGTTTCTTGATTGCATTCATTTCAGATTCCTTCACCATCCAAATATCAGCAGGATTCCATTTATCTTCTGAAGAAAGATTAGTTTGTGCTTTAACTCTACCAAATGCTTTTTTGATTGATCCATCATCAAGAAGTCTATCACCTCTGACAAACTTATATCCAGATCCACCGACCTCTTTAAATATTTCATTTGCTCCTTTGACAGACCCTTCTTTCCATTCTTTAGGAAGACTCATAATATCTTCTAGACTTGTACCACCCACATCAACATGGTTCATACCACATTGAAGATCATCTTCATTATAGATCTCCTTTTCACCACAATAATATCTCATAGCAGCATATACACATTGTGCTGCTTCTTGAATTGCTGTTGCAGCAGCACCACCACCAGATCCCTTTGATCCATTTGGTTTTACAAGGATTCTAATATATTTTTTTGTATCACCAATCAGATATACGTCCAATTCTGTTTCTTTTGCCAAAACCTCAGCGATGACTCCATCACCATCAAGAGACGCTTGAATGTTAGCAGCTGCTGTTACCCTTTTTGCTTGTGGTACATATACCACCATCTCAACAACTTTCTTTGCTTTGGGTTTCTCATTGACATTCTTAACATCAAAGAGGTAGTAAGAGTAATCTTCTCCACCCAATGCACCCATGACTTTTTCAAAAGTCTTTACTGCATCTTGAGGAATTTTAATTGCCATAGGAATACGCTCCACCGACTTTCATTTTATGTTATTTAGAGTCTTGCTGCAATTCTTTTTTGATTTCTTTTTTTAGGTTTTCGCGATCAGCAGTATCTGCCTGTCTTTCTTGTTGAGCACCAGCAGTTTTTGCTTTAAATTTTTGCAGTTGCTCACTAGACCTTTGCTTCATTGCCTGACGACGCTGCTCAATGTCCTCAGAGAAATTCCGATAGGACTTCATCATGGCATTTTTGCTCCTGACTTATGGCGTTCGGTGCCCTTCTCATCAGTATATGATTCTTTCTCCTTTCTAGCAGTTACATAACCTACACCAGGAACTACACCAGTCTTACCGGCAGCTCTGGCAGCATTTCTGTCTGCTGCTCTTTGTGCTGCTCTCTTACGATTTTTGTCATAAGAACTCATTGCTTCTTCTATAGCAGCAATTTCTTTCTCAGAGAACAATCCGGTTGCTTTCAAGGTTTCTTCAGAAACTTTCTTTTCAGGTCCTTGTCTCATAGGTTCCTTACCTTGACGACGTGCTGCTGCATTACCAGCACCTCTGTCTCCATATCCAGGAAATCTACTACCCTTACCACCGGTTGATTTCTTCTGGTAAGAAGAACCCATGTCATTGCGAGTAGCAAGATTAAATGCAGTGGCACGATCACTACCAGACTTTGCGGTATTCATTTTCTTTGCAGCTGCCTGACGACGCTCACCAGTCAGTGCCTCATCAATTTCAATTTCATCTTCATTAGTCGCAATCTGATCTAAGTAAGTCTTAGAAATATCATTAAGATGAACTTGCTCTTTGGCAATTGCATTGCCGATTGCCTTACGACGATTCTTCAAATACTTATCTGTTTTATCTTTCTTACCATCATTATTAATATCTCCATCTTCCTGACCAACAGGATCTAATTTTGCTTCCTTTTTAAATTGTGGATGATCGTCCAATTTCATACCACGCTTCTTCTCAAGACGCTTTTTCTGCTCCTCAGAATCATTTCCCCGGATATTCATTTTAGCATATGCTTCTGCAATACTATTAATTTCTTTGGAGTTCATTTCCAGACAACACAATTCTTATAAAGATATTTATAATTAATCTCTTATTGACTTTAAGTATTCTTTTTCTGTCTGATAGGGAACTATCTCACCAGTATAATGTTTCCATCCCTCATGAAGTTCTGGAACTAACCATTGGTCAACCCGATAACAATATTTCCAGTTCACAGGTTGTATACAATTCATCACAACTACCGTCCAGAATGATATAAGATAGTTGAGAATTGTATACATTAGAATACGAATGTAACAAGTGCCGCATATCCAACTAGTATAACACACAATCTAGAAAGAACGTTGTAGTATTTACGAATTGGTGTTCCAAAGTATTGTTGCCCGATCATCAAACACTTATGTGCTGGTGATGTCAGGTATCCAGAATACTCAGTACAGAGAAACCAAACAAGATACTGAGGACCAAAGATTGCTACAAGAGCAGAGGTCATACCAGCATACTTACCAGATGAACCCATAATGTAGGCAGCAACCATAGCAACAAGAGATGCAGGAACTAACATTTCAGGCGTTGCTGCTTGGAGATAGTCCATGACTGGACCTTTAATCAATCCTACCACTCCACCAAGAGCAAGGACAAGAGTAGCAATGATAGCAAACTTACCATCTAACCACTTACCCCACTTCCAATCCTTAAACACAATAGAATAGTAGATTGCCATTCCAAGGAACCAAGGGAAGAAGAATATTGCTCCACCCTTACCTGTATTCAATAGAAGAATCACAGTAGCAATCAGTGGTGCCCATCCAGTAAGAGCACGACGCCAGTTGAACTCACGAACATACTCTAGATTAGGGACAACAGATGATGCAGGAACCTTAGTAAAGATGTACCACCAGGTATATGCCAGGGTGATAAGCAAAGGAACAATAGTATATCCTAGGAAAGTTCCATAGGACACACCCATCACTGCCATAGGTAGAACAACTGTCTTCTCTAGTGGAGACCACCAGTAGTAATGGTGGACTGATAGGTAATCGATCACACCAAAATCAGAACGTCGTTCTTGATCTCTTGGAGCAATAGCATCTAGGAGTGGTGCGGATAAAGCAACACGTCCTGGAATAGGAAGAATACCACCTAACAATGAGGTGATGACTACAAGAACACGATTATCCTTAATGTATTTTTTTGCTAAAGAATAGACATCTTCTAATGCAGAATAATCCCGGATGAAACCACCCAAGATCATAATACCAAAGATGTAACCCATGTAGAGTTCATTCTTTGCAATAGATTCAATTGTTTTTGCAATCATTTAAAATACCTTCAATACTCATCGTCCAAACTTCTTATCCATTTTTAGTTTAATAAAATACATACCCAATAACCATAGAGAAAAGAGAAGTCCTTCTCCATAACTCATGGTATTCCATGCATGAACTGCACCATCCATTATACATCTCCTTCTTTACGATTTTCAGAATAGTGGACATCAAAATCTCCACCAGGGTATCGTGCTTTGAGTTTATCTACATTCATCTCAATGACTTCATCAAGAGAAATATTAAGTCCCATACATGCTTGTGCAACATACCACATAATGTCTCCAAGTTCTCGTTTGAGATGAAACAGGTTCTCTTCGTTTACTGGTTTACCTTGAAAGATAATTTTCTTTACAACTTCAGTAAACTCACCTGCCTCAGCAGACATTCCTACAGCAGCAGTAAGAAGTCTGTGTGTTTCAAATCCTTCTCCACGAAGTTCTTGAATACGATACTCAAAGGCATCAGCATCTTGACTGGGTTGAGATGTGACGGCATTCACAAACTCAAGATATGCATCAGTGTTTACATTACTCATAAGTCTAATTTGGGTTGTTCGGATTGTTGTATTTGTAATTTTTGTCCTTGGACTTCAATGTATTCGGGTTCTTCTACTTCATAAGAATTACTATTCACATCAATAGTAATATCTCTGGTAGGAAGTTCTGGTCTTTCCAACAGTTGAACGTCAACTGTTTCATAGATTGGGTTAAATTGATAGTAATGCCCATCGCCTCTTGTTCTAATAAGATTAACGGCATCTTTGATAGCACCACAATCAGCAATTTTCTTGCCATCAGGATCAAAGACTGAATAGTATCCTCTCAAAACTTAAATCCCTCAAATGATTTCTTGGGTCTATCCTCATTATTATACTCTTCTTCCTGTCCGGAGTCAAGTATATTATCTTGTGCTGATTGTTCACAATCATAAAGACGCATCTTGGCACGATCAATTCCAATCACAAATCTCTTATTGACTACGGTATCATTGTATCTGTTCTTCAATTGCTTCACCATTATCTGTCCCATCAGTTCAAGTTCCTCAGTGCTAATAAGGGCAAACATAAGATCAGCAGTAGCAGGGAGACCAAAGGACTCAGAAGTGTCAGTAAGGTCAACATCAGAGCTACCATAACCGCTACGAGTGGTCTGGGTGGCAGATACGATAGGGACCTCGGCTTCGCCAGCCAACCCTCTAAGCTCCTCTGCAATAGACTTAATATAGCTATATGAATTAACAGACATCCCCGACTTATAACGGGAGGAAGCACATATATTAAGGTAATCAATGAAAATAATATCAGGTCTAAATGACTTCTTAAGTGCAAGCTCACTAAGAAGTGCTTTAAAATGTCCACTGTGTGCGCTCGCAGTTGGATACTCTTTAATTATAAGTGTGCCCTGAGTTTTTGCTGCCAACTTAGTTACTTTATTCTCAAACGTTGACTTAGGCAAATCTACAATGTTCTGAATGGCAACATCTAATAAGTTCGCGTCAATTCGTTCAGCAATTTTCTCTTCTGCCATCTCCATTGTAATGTAGAGAACGTTTTTCCCTTGGAGCAACACGGAGCTAGCAACATGGCACATGAATAAAGACTTCCCGACGCCAGTACCAGCAAGCGCGATAGTAAGAGTCTTATTAGATATACCCCCGCTCGTAATCTTATTAAGGTATTCGAGATCAAACGAAACCTTCTCCTCCTTCCTGTGATAGTACTCATACCTTTCTTGATAATTTTCTAAGTAGTCGTGTCCAATGTTGTTGTCAAAAGAAACTGCCAAGGCATCAGAAAGAATAGAGGGAATCGCATCCCTACTCTTCTTCTCATCATTTCCATCTGCAATGTGAATAGATTCCATCAGTGCAAGATAAATCGCACGGTCACGACACCACTTTTCAGTAGCATCCGTTAACCATTCATTATCTACTGGAAGATCCGTAAACGAATTGCAGATGTCTCTGGTTTCTTTAATCTCACTCTCGTTTAGATCTGTTCTATTTTCAACCTCAATATTTAGTGCTTCGGTTGTAATGGCAGAACCATACTTTACAATGAATTGAGTAATCTCCTCAAAGATTACTTTTTCACCTCTTTGCTCAAAATATGTTGGTTCTATAAATGGAATGACTTTACGAGAATAATTTTCGTTGCATATTAAGTTTCTGAGAATTGTAGTCTCAATTCGTTCCATAGGAGAAAATTTTCTTCGCGGCAGCATCAAGTTGCTGCATTACTTCTTCGGTAAAATACGTATCAGGGTCTTTCAGAATTGCCTTGGCATAAACTTTCTTACCATCTATCTCATAGCGACCTGCAACATTTTTCCAGAGACCTCCCAATTCACCCAACTCAAGAAGACCATAATATCGATCAAGACCACGCTCATCGTAATAAAGACGCACTGTAACAATTTGATTCTCCTTACTTAAACGTGACTTAGCAGTCTTTGCCTTGATAAGATTTCCAATGACTTCTGTTCCATCTTTTTCTTTCTTCTTGCTGAGATGAATAATGGTACTGGCAGCATACTTAAGACCACTACCACCTCCCATCTCTTTAGTAGGAACATAAGAACCGATAACATCATAGGTATGATTGGTGACGATCATAGGAATTTTAGCCTGCCCCAGTTTAAGTGTCAACATCCTAAACGCACCTTTAATCAGTTGTGATTTTGTCATATCACGAACTTGCTTTTCGTTAAGTGCGTCGGTGATCTCCTTCTCTGTGGAAAGCATTCCTAAAGAGTCTAGCACAAACATACAGGGTTTGCGTTCATCTTCAGATTTTTTTAAGTACATATCCACTGCCTTGAGTGCCTTGCTACGGAACTCCTCAACAGTTACTACATTAACCACGACCAGACGTGAGAGATCAATTCCTCTGCTTTCGAGAAGAGATTTATTAACTGCTGCCTCGGTGTCAAAATAAAGGCAATATCCGTCAGGATTAGAATCAAGAAAGTTTTTGACGACAGCGAGAGAAAAGAAAGTCTTGCCAGTAGAAGAC
>Ga0181415_1000390_pt1 | contig 12445 bp, 11 predicted proteins | sample 38SPOviralmetaG_FD_130140 | JGI IMG/M metagenome (GOLD analysis project Ga0181415, IMG submission 130140) | Marine viral communities from the oligotrophic San Pedro Time Series (SPOT) site, San Pedro Channel, CA, USA - 38 SPOT_SRF_2012-12-11 | ecosystem: Environmental > Aquatic > Marine > Strait...
AAATTTGGTTGCATCGACATGCAAGTGCATACACCGCGTCTCGCCATTCATACTTACATCACGTTATTTGGTAATACGCATCTACATATCTACATACCTCCACATATCCTTATATTGGTATTGTAATATATAACGATTATGGTAACGCGTTTAACGCGCTTGAATTATTAAATAATGGGATATGGTTAGGGCTATAGGGTAACCGTTTATCTCGCCGTTATACATTGAATACCAGCGTGTTTATGTTGTGCCCCCTATTTGAATCTACGTTTAAACCTACGATACACATTGAAATGGTGTGATATAATATTTACCAATTCACCGCTTGGATTATACGATGGTTTTAACCGGGTGTTACGTTGTAATGCTTTCATTGTATATACGTATTTGGTATGGACACATCCATCAAAAAAATTTTCGAGTCTGAGTCGTTATATTCACCGTCGCTGGATTTATTATATGCTTTTTGATTAATTTTATTTCCAATAGAGTTGTATTAGTAAGATACAGAAAGCTAGTAGTACACATATTGCGCTTTTCATTTCGATTTTTTCTCCTAATAGTATCCAAGTTAAGAAACTAAATAAGATGATCCCTATCCCAAACCCTATTAATCTACTTGGCCATACTAACCCATCATATGCTTCGGCTAAGGTTTTTGTTGCTAAAATTGAAACGTATGAAACAATTACTCCCGGTATCGCTATTAATAAAGGATTGTCCTTACTCCAATTACTAAAAAATTGTAAGTGTGATTGAAACCAAATTAACACTTGTCCTATAGTAAAATAAATTATCCCTAATATTAATAACTTTGGGTTCATTATTTTTTCTCTAGTATTAGTTTTAATTCCGGTAAGTATAGATATTTAATATCACTTCTCTCCAACGCATCTAAAGCATCGTAAATTGTTTCTACTAATGGATCACCTGCTAAATTAAATGATGTATTAAATACAATAGGAACGCCTGTTATATTTTTAAATTCATTTATTACATTGTAATAATTCTCGTTTTGTTGTTTGTTTACCGTCTGTATTCTACAAGTACCATCTACATGTGTTATTGCTTGTATCTGGTTTTGTTTTTCGGGTAGAACATCTACTGCGTACATCATAAATGGTGAACCTTCCATTCCTGCAAAATCGAACCATTCATTAGCGTTTTCTTCTAGTACTGTACCTGCAAATGGTCTAAACCATTCTCTACCTTTAACTTGATTAACAAAATCTTTACCGTTTGGATCGGTTGGATTATATAATATACTTCTGTTACCTAATGCTCTTGGACCTGCTTCACTTGAGCCTTGATACATTGCTACTATATTGTTTTCACTTAGTAATTCGGCTACTGATTTAGGATTGCCCTCGTAAGTATTATATTTATCCTTTATTTGTCCTAATGCTTGTTGTATTTGTTCTGGATGGTATTTTGGACCATAGTATAATGATGTTTGTTTTCTAATTGTATTATCATTGTTAGCACCATGCCAAGTTAATTTTGCACCTCCAATTGCTGTACCTCCATCATGTGATATAGGTTCACAATATATTTCTACGTTTGGAAAACGTTTTTGTAAATAATAATTAGCAACACAATTTAACCCATAACCACCTGCTAATACAACTTGATTTATTTTAGATACATTTATTGCTTGTTCAATTAAATCGCCTACTTTCTCTTGTGTTTCTTGTTGTATTTTATAAGCTAGATCTTTCTCTATATCTAATACTTCATTAAAATTACGATGAAAATTCTTAGGGTCTCTATTACGTTTGAATATTGAGTTTGATTGATCATCTATATAAGCACCTCTAGGATATTCTGGTATGAAAATATCTTTAGATGCTCTATTATCTTTAAATAATTGAGGTATTTCAGGATTGTCTTTACCATATGATGATAATCCCATTGTTTTACCTGCCTCTAAAAATGAGAAACCTAAATAATTGGTTACTGCCTCGTACGCTTTAACTATTGTAACACTATTTCCAACATCAAATTTATCATTTACCATTCTATTTTGAAAATTGTCTCCAAATACTTTATGTAATACAGAAAAATTAGCTGGATATTCACAAGTCCATACTGATTCTGTTTCGCATCCTTTTGCTTTAACAGAACCCTCTTCATTCATACTAATATCTTTATATGTACCTGCTCCATCTACTACTATAGCTACTGCTTTTCTAAAACCTGAATTATAAAAAGCACAAGCAGCATGTGTTAAGTGATGTTCATGTCCTAATATAGTAGTTTTTACATTTGGGTTATATTTTCTAACTAATCCTGTAAATACATCTTCCATTGTCCATCCTAATGTTGGATGGTCAGGGTGTGTACCTACTATTACAAGTTCATCTACAGGATACCGGTGCATTATATCTACCATTGCTTTAAATGGATTACCATCATATTTTAAGCGTGATAAACGTTCTTCTTCTACATAGTAAACTAATTCACCATCAGCTACTAAACAGGCTGAACCATTATGTCCTGGATTTATTCCTAATATATTATAACTCATTTATATATTTTTAATTATTTCTTCTATGCTAAACATATCTTTTACATCCATATAAGGGCATTCGTGCATATTATTTTCAAATTGATAATCAAATAAATAACTACCAATTAATTGATTAGCTTTTTTAGGTAATTTAGCAATAACATTTTTATGTATATTATAACCAAACACTGTTGGTGAAGTACCAATCCATAATACAGTTGATTGTTGTTTTAATGCTGCTGCAGCATGTTGTAAACAAGAATCTATTAATACTCGTTTTTTAGATGCTACCATTAAAGCAAATAATTCCATATTGGATAAGGGTTGATCTGCTCGTTCTACTCCTTCTAATTGATAACCATCAGGTCTTGTTATTTGAATTATATGATATTCTTGAGAATAACGTTTTACTATTTCTTGTGCTACTTCCATTGGCATATCTCTAGTCCAAGAATAAGAAAATCTTTGACCTTGCATTGGACCACCTCCTGTTTGTATAACCATAATTGGTTTAGGACGTTGCCATAAACCTATAGTCATTTTTTGTGGGTAAGTAGGATATAAATTAGGTTGTTGTTGGGTATATTCTATATCTAATAAATCACACCAATTATGTACTAAATGTTGCTTTTTAGTAACGTGAGCCGTTTGGTTATAAGGTTCATGTCTAAATAAAATAATATCTTTACCTTCAACATGATCTTGATAAAAATATGGAGTATGTCCTAAATGGTATACTCTATCAATATAAGGATTTGATAAAAATGCTTCTGGCCATGATACAACCATTATTAACTTTCTATCTGGGTATTTTTGTTTTAAAGATTGACATAAAGCAGTAGCTGCTATGTTTTTACCTAATCCACCTTGAATGTGCCAGATTAAACTTTTATCTTGCATTAAATTATTTTGTTAAAATCTAATTCAGTTAAATTTTCTTCAGACCCTAATCTCATCTTAGGAACTACATTAAATGCTACACTACTTCTTACTGTTTTACTTTCATTTATAGGAACCGAATGGAATAAATAAGATGGAAATAATAATAATAATCCTGGTACAAAATTAATAGCAAATTCTTTCCAAGCAAATTTACTACTACGTTTATCTGGTTTTACAGCAGGTTGGAGTACTTGTTGGTTTATTCCACCTTGCATTTTATGAAATTTAATTGCTGGGGTTTGTTCTGAAGGTTCACCATAATAGAATACTCCTGATATTAAACTATTAGGATGTGTATGCATCATATGATGTTGTCCTGGTTGTTTTCTAGAAACCCATGATTGAGATAATTCCCAAGTATCATAGTCATATAACATTATATTTTCGGCATATTCTTTAACCTGTTCTAATACAAATTTTTTAACCTCAACACATTCAGGTTCATTTAAAATATAGCTATTAGCTGATCTTTCTCCATAATTTGCTACATCACTGCCTGAGTTAGGTGATTGAGCATCTAAAAAGGGAATTATACCTGATAATTCAACAGGCATTCCTGTTGTATAAACTGGAATTGGGAATAACTCTAAAACTTCATAATCATTTTGCATAACGTCCAAATATTATTTCTGATATTGTTTTTTGGTCTCCCAATGTACCTTTAGTTAATGCATTAACACCTAATGCTTTACGTGTTCTATTTGTTTTATTAGGTGGAACTCCATGCATCATGTATGAAGGGAATATAATAAAATCATTTTGTTTAGGAGTAAAATATATTTCTTCTTGAGAATAAGGATGTTGTTGATGATCATCTAATAAAGAAGGTTCTAAATATGATCTATTTATTCCTCTTACTTCTTGAGAAAAACATAAAGCAGAATCATCAGGTTGAAAATCATAATAAAAAACTCCAGCTAATAATGTATTAGGGTGAGAATGTGCTTTATGAAATTGACCTGGTTCTTTATATGTTAACCATGATTGAGAAAACTGTAATTCATCATACTTCCAACGCATTATATTAGTAGCATAGTCTTCAAAACAACGCATAAAAAAATCTGCTAGTAGTTTACATATAGGGTCATCTATTATGTATGAATTTTTAGAGATAACTCCATAACCACCTGTAGGTTCTTCCATTTCTTGTTCATCAAAATGTTTTGTAAATACAGAGGTATCTGCTCTATAATTTGTAACATACAAAGCTGTAGGAAATAAATTGAATACTTGTGCGTCTGGATTCTGTATCATAACCTTATTAATGTACGAATTTATTCTGGCTCTACAAAGTTAAATGCAATAGAAATTCGTTCAGTATTACTATTACTTTGTTCTACTGAGTGTTTAGTCCAAGCAGGAAATATAACTAATTTACTTGTTTCAGGAGAAATAATAAATGATTGAGCTGAAAAATTTGTTGATGGTTTTTTATATTTTCCCAAATAATATCTTGAAGAATCATCTCTATGAATTACTAAATCTCCCGTATTAGAATCATTAACTTCTACATAATATACCGCAGAAAGTATGGCATTTTGATGGTCATGTTCAGCGTTATAATCACCCTTACCATTTATATTAATCCACCAATTACCTAACATTAAATCTGTTGCTTTTGTATGTTGACCAGCAAATTGATTTATATAAGCAGTTAGATCATGAATCAATTCATCTAAAGCATTTGGTAAAGGTGTATCTAACTCTTTAGAGTGCCATCCACCTCTATTAGATATCCTTACTCCTGGGTATTTAGTTCTTAATCCTAAACAATATTCTTTAATTTGATTATTATCAATGCCAGTAATTTGAGTTTGCCAAACAGGAGTAGTAAATAATTCCGTAAATTGTGTTTTAAACTCTAACATACTATCTAAATGGTCTTCCTCCTGTCCAAAATACTAAACACCGTCTTTCTCCTCTAGTTGTAGGTCTTACTCTATGCATACAAAAAGCGGGAAATATAATTACATCACCTTTTTCTCTAGGTACAATAGTGGATTGTTGTCCTCCAAACCATATTTCAAAATCACCTCCATCGTAATCTTTAGGATCACTTAATTGTACTGTCATAGCTAATTTACGTTTATTAACTCCATGAGCACCAGTATCCATATGCCAATCTAAGTGACCGCCATCATTACTTTGAGGTCCCGTAGGTTCTGGGTAGATTACATAATGAATAGGGTCAGTAACAATATCAATATCAAAATGGAAATATTTTTCATTTGCTTCTATAGCCATTGGAAATAATAAATCATAAAGCCCTTTTGTATGTGGTTCAGGATTTAAATAAGCAATATCCCTATTATTAGTACTATAATCATTTGTATCTGTGCCCAATTCTTTAACACCTGTTCTACCTTTTTCAAATTTATAATTTGATTCAACCATTTGGGTTAAATCATTAATCATTTGATCATTAAACACATTTTTATAATAAGCATATGTATTCCAATTAGATGTTGGAGCAAAATCATTATAAGGTTTAAGAGGTAGGTTCATTATCTTCAGGTTTTATATGGGTATACCACCCCGTTAATATATATTTAGTTTCAGTAGGAGATATTATTCCTCTATGTAAATGTGTCCAATCAGAAGGCCATATCACTAATTTACCTTGCTTAGGTTCTTCAAAATGGTGTTGATAAAAGAATTCTGTTTCTCCTTTATCACTAACATCATTTAAATATACCATCCAAACAAATAGTCTATCTAAAAATTTTATATTAGCACGTTCACAATGCCAACTTTTAAATCCTTCACCTGGAAGATAACGTTGCATATTGAAAATTGAACCTACTCTTACTGGGTCCATTTTCTGCATGGCAGTCTCATGTCTAACAGTATAAGTATTTAATCCTTGTTCTAATACAGGAATTAATTGTTTTAACAAAGAGCCCCAGGTATCGTGTTCTAAATACCCAGGGTGAAATGATAAGTCTGTTGATTTTTTACCTCCTGTAGAGTCATGTCCTTCAGGACCATATAAAACACCAGGTCTTTTTTCATCTGATGCTTCAAATGATTCTATAAAAGAATTACATAACTCAGGTGACAAAGCACCTTCTTTACGATAAATGAACATTTACTATTCTTGGTTTGGTTGCTGTTGATTAGCTGCTTGTAGTTGTAATTTTTTAGCTTCATCAAACTCTAATAACTTACCATCTTGAGTTTTTAAACGCTCTATTGTTTTTAGAGGTCCTACTGCATTAACTACTTCAGCTGGACCTGCATTTGGTCCTAATGAATTAACTCTATTGGTTAAAGCTAATTTATAAGATTCAGCTTGATGAGAATTAACATTTTTAGAATCAAATGATCCATCTTCTAATTCATGTTTAATTTTAGACCATGTATTTAATTCTCTAACTCTATCATGAGCCGTTTGTTCCATATTAGCCTTACCATATAGGTTTTCATCTAAATCAATTTGGATTTCCATTTGTTTTAGATCATCCCCATCGTTAATAGCTTTTTGCATTTTACGTTCTAATTTTAAACGCTTAACATCGCTTTTACGAAGATCAAAAGACAATCCCATAAGAGCTTCAAACATAGCGTTTTGTTCTCTTACTGATTGCCAGTATTTAGAGGCTTGGGTTGGATGTTTACCATCATTAAGTACTGAAATTCTCATTTCAGTTTCTGTACGAAATATTTGCTTTTTAGTCCAAGTATCTGTTAACTCTTCCTTTAATGCAACTATTGATTTCGCATCTTCTTCTTTTAAAACCGATAGAATTGGTTTAAGATCATCCGTTATGGCAAGATCTGTATTCTGTTTTTTTTCTGACATGTGTATGTAACTTTGTTTATTGTTAATATAAGAAATTATTTCCTTATATCCAAATTTTTCTTAGGGAAGAATAATAGTTCCTGATACTGCAGATCCACTTAATGCTCCTTTTGTATAGTAAGAACCAGATACTGCTGCATCAACTAATAATTGTGCTTCTGCTTTTGTTTTAGAAGTAGCACTTACTCTTGTAGCCCAAGTAGAATTTTCAGTTACCCACACGTTTCCAGGATATCCTGCTACGTGTGCTGATTCATTATCTGCGTGAGTAATAAATCCTTTTCCTGTATTTGTTGCTGTATAGTAAGCCATTTTTATATTAATTTAATGTTTATGATAAATATTAATTATTTTTGTTTTATTACAATGTTTTTGTAAAACAGTATAATCCTCTATTAACGGGGTTTTCAACTTCATATACTTCTGTAGTAGCTACTAATGCAGGTGCTAATCCCCCTGCTTTTATAGCTGAGGTTGCACTACCACCACTTGCTGGATAAAAAGTTCCTTGATTTAAATACTTTCCTAAACTCCAGGATGTACCATTATATTCTTGTGTTTGAGTAATTATTGTAGGATAGCCTGCAAATGCTAGTGCTGAGTTTTGTGTACCTGCTCCACCACCTACAGAAATTGCTGCTGTAATTAGAGCACCACCTGCCGCCCAAGCTGAACCATCATATTCTTCTGTAGCATTTGAAACACTATTAGTCATACCACCAAACAATACTCCTGCATTTTGTGATCCTCCTGCCCCAGGATAACGTCTAGCAATAATTAAAGCACCACCAGCTGTCCAACTTGAACCATCATATTCTTCAGTACGTGTTGTATTACCAGAATTAGCTTCACCACCCATGGATAAAGCAGCATTTTGTGTTCCTGTTCCTGCATGGAAACCTATAATATTAATTAAGGCACCTTTTGATGACCAAGATGTACCATCATATCCTTCTGTACAACCAACATAGGTATTCTCAGAAATCGATGTTCTTCCCCCAAATGCTAGAAATGAATTTGCTGTACCACCTCCAGCTATACCAGCTAGATATCCTCTTGTTGTAATCATATTTGCTCCCGCACTCCATACACCAACTTGATAATCAGCACATGTAAATTCTTCTGTACAAGTTGTTGAGGGGTTAGCACCACCACCTGCAAGTAGGGCTGCTGATGTTGTTCCACTTCCTATACCACCATTTCTAGCAGTAGTAAGGGGAGATTGATTTGACCAAGTTATACCATTATATAATATAGTAGTATCAATATTTGATGGACTTGATGGAGTATAACCACCCATTGATAAGGCATCATTTGCTGTACCTGCAGCACCCATATAACCAAAAGAGGAGGGTAAATTACTACTTGCTGCCCAAGCTGTACCATTCCATTTACAAGTGCTATTCAAATATCCAGGATTATTACCACCCCATATTACACCCACATTTTGTGTACCTGCATAACCTGCATTTCCATTAGTAGCAGGTAATGCTGTGCCCGTAGACCAAGTTGAACCATCATAATTTTCAACACAAGATAAATAACCTGGAAAACCTCCAGCAGCAATAGTAGCGTTTTGAGTACCACCCCCTGTTGTTCTTCCTCTAGCTGTAATTAAATTACCACCTGCAGTCCAATTTGTACCATCATACTCTTCAGTACATGATACATATGATGAACCATTATAACCACCATATCCCACTGCTGCGTTTTGTGTACCATTACCCCATACATATGTTCTAGCTTGGATCATAGTATTTTGAGCAGACCAAGATGTACCATTATATTCTTCTGCAGTATTTGTGCAAACAGGGCCTGTGTATCCACCAGCTGCTAATGAGGCATTTTGTGTTCCAGCCCCTATTCCAGCTTGTTTGGAAACAATTAAATTACCTCCATTACTCCATGTTGCTAAACAAAATGGTGTTGTAGAACAAACATTAGTTGGTTGGGAGTATAAAAGAAAAGTTGATATATCTGATGGGGAAGATCCTCCCATTGTACCAAAAGAAGTTCCAGCTCCTGCTTGAGTAGCTGCTATATCTCTTAATGATAAAGGAGAAGGAGCCCCAGTTTTCCATGATGTACCATCATATATTTCCGTTACAGCAATTTTTGTAGGAGTTGCTCCCATTGATGCCGCTGCATCTGAAGTTGATGCACCAGCCGAAGCCATAGCAAATCTACATTGGCTCATATCTGGGCCTGTTGACCAGTTTGTACCATCATATGCTACAGTACTAGATCTAACAGTTTGAGTAGGTTGAACTCCCCTTCCTCCAAACATTAAAGTATCATTTTGAGTACCAGCCCCACCAGCACTTCTTCTACCAGCAGGCAAAGCATTTGCTGATGCCCAAGATGTACCATTATATTCTTCTGTAACATTTTTTGCATCATTTGGATTTCCATACCCACCAGCTGATAAACCAGCATTTTGTGTTCCAGTTATAGTATTCAGATAGTTTGCATTAATTAAAGCACCACCCGCTGCCCAAGCTGAACCATTATATTCTTCAGTAGATGTTACACCAAATGATGCGGGAGCTACATACCCACCAGCTAATAAAGCAGCATTTTGTGTTCCTGTTGTTGAGGTATCAATTAATGATCTAGCAATAATTAAAGCACCACCTGCTGACCAACTTGAACCATCATATTCTTCTGTATTTGAATAGATTGTTGGTGATGCTTGACCTCCTATAACTAAAGCAGTATTTTGTGTTCCAGCACCACCAGCACTACTTCTTGCTGTAATAATATTTGGGCCACCACTCCAACTATCAGATGATGCTGCAGCAGTGTATGTAAACGGTAATAAAAATTCTTTATTGTATTCATATGCTACACCACTTTGATATCCTCCTAAAGATAATCCAGCACAAACAGTAGAATTACCACCTGATAAACCACCACCTCTATTAGTAGTAACTGGTAAAGCGTTTGAAATTGACCAAACCGTACCATTATATTCTTCTGTACAATTAGATGTTCCTCCAGCAGGCACAGGTATACCACCTGCCATTACAGCTGAATCTGCTGTACCCGAAGCACCTGGATCTCTTATTGGATTGATTCTATCATTTCCAGAAGACCAAGCATTACCATCATATAATTGTACTTGTCCTACACCAGGTGAAGCAAAGCCCGTTGATAAAATATTTGTTTGAGTTCCAGTCGCTCCACCATATTGATTTGCAGATAATCCAACTGTTGCTCCACTTGACCATGTTGAACCATTCCAGGTTTGTGTTGCTGTAGATGAGGGATGTTGACCATACATCCAAGCAGCATCCTGAAAACCACCACCTACTCCTAATCTACCACTTGCTGGTGAATCTGTAATGGTTGACCAATTTGTACCATCATATTCAGCAGCTTCAGTTCTATTAGGATATAAAGCCATTGATAATGCGGCATTTTGTGTTCCTGCTGCTGAAAATTGAAAACCATTGGCAGGCATACTATTTGCACTAGCAAAAGAAGAACCATTGTATTCTTCTACTGTAGAATATCCTCCAACACCACCTATTGCTAAAGCAGCATTTCCTACTCCTGCACCTTGTATACCTCTACCTTTACATGTAGTCATAGTACCACCAGTATTCCACGCTCCTAAACTAGAAAAAGGTGAATTTTGAGTACCAAAACTTCCTGCTTGTGTTAATTTCATTGTTAACCCAGCTGTTGGACTTATATCAATATACATTTGAGCAGCAGAACCACTATCAACACTACCAGACATACTAGGCATCACAATTGATGATCCTGATATTAAAAGTGATGTTTCGGGTGTAGGATAATTTTCTAAGTTAAATGTTATTGTTCCTGTTCCTATTGTTGTAAATACTAAAATAGAATAATCTCCATTAATAATTGGAGTAGGTGTATTTACAGTACCCGTAACTGTGAATGATGGTAAATCTGCAGTTAAATATCTAATTATTACTATTCCTGAACCACCAGCAGCTCCATTTCCATTACTTGAACCTCCTGCTCCACCACCTGTATTTGCTGTTCCAGCAGTACCACTTCCAGCACCTACATTTGCTCCAGCTCCACCACCACCTGTGGCAGTTCCAGCAGCAGTTCCATTTCCATCTGCTCCTCCACCTCCACCGGCTCTTTCAATATTAAGAGCTCCAGTAAAAAGAGATGTTGTTTTTCCAGCTCCTCCGTCTCCAGGATCACTTGATGTTGCTGCGCCTCCAACTGCTCCAGCTCCTCCACCACCACCAGAATTATCTGATCCAGCAGAATCTTCTCCATTACCACCAGCATTTCCTTGTGATCCTGTTCCAGAACCTCCTGTGGAGGTAGCACTATTTCCATTTCCACCTCCACCAGAACCTCCATTTGAACCACCAACTCCTAGATTTTGACCTGAAGCACCACCTCCCCCACCAAGAGCTGTAGTAGAACTAAAAACCGAATCATCACCATTACTTCCATTTACAGTTGGTGATGTACCTCCAGCTCCTCCAGCTCCTACAGTAATTGTTTGAGCAGAATTAAATGATATTTGTTGTGAAGTAAATTCTAGATATCCACCAGCTCCACCTCCACCAGAAGTATTACCATTAGAATCTGATTTACCAGATCCTCCACCACCAGCAATCACTAAATAATCCACTAATAATTGAACTGATCCGGTTATTGAGGTTTGTTTTAAATTAGCCATTTATTATTTTTATATAAATATTTTATTTTTATATTTGAGTACAAGTTCCTGTTACACATCTTACACAAGTGTTTTTATTCTTGAAAATACAATCACCTAATGTTACTGTCCATTCTTCTGTAGTGGAACATGCGGATGGATCACCTCCTCCAAATGCTATTGATGCTGCTTGTATTCCTGCCCCACCTAAATAAGCTCTTCCAGTAATCATAGTTTTAGATGCAGTCCATGACGAACCATCATATTCTTCAGTAGCATTTTGTGCTGAATTAGTATAACCTCCAAATGCTAAACCAGCATTTTGTGTTCCTGATCCTCCAAGTCGTCTTCTTGCAATTATCATAGCACCACCAGCTGACCAAGATGAACCATTATATTCTTCTGTATTAGTCATTCCAGAAGGTCCACCTCCTGCTAATAATCCAGCATTTTGAGTTCCTGCTCCTGCTGCAATGTTTCTCGCAGTAATTAAATTACCACCTCCTGAAAAAGATGTACCATTGTATTCTTC
>Ga0181415_1000392_pt1 | contig 12421 bp, 13 predicted proteins | sample 38SPOviralmetaG_FD_130140 | JGI IMG/M metagenome (GOLD analysis project Ga0181415, IMG submission 130140) | Marine viral communities from the oligotrophic San Pedro Time Series (SPOT) site, San Pedro Channel, CA, USA - 38 SPOT_SRF_2012-12-11 | ecosystem: Environmental > Aquatic > Marine > Strait...
CATCGACTCAAGTGGTCTCATGGGTTTGGGAACTAATAACCCACAAAAAAACTTACATGTTTATGCCTCTAGTGTAGCAACAGTGAGAATTGAAACTGGTGATAGTAGAGGGCAAGCATGGGATCTTCTGTCTACAAATGGTGCAGGAACCAATACTGGTACATTATCTTTTAGAAATGAAGCAGGTAGTTCTTATCTTGACCTTGCAGCAAACGGAGGATCTCCTAAAACAACTTTCCGTAATGGAGGTTCTAATGATCTTTTAATTGTTGATAACAATGGTATTGTAACTATTCCATATCAACCAGCCTTTAGAAGTTATACTACAAGTGATGGTAATGGTAATGGTACCGTTACAGGTATTTGGGTTACTGGTTCAGCTAATAACCTACGATTTGATAATAATGATGATTTTACCGAGAGTAATGGACGATTTACTGCTCCCGTGGATGGAGTATATCAAATTTCAGTTGCATGGGATGAAAATAATACCGCCACAGTAGTTGATGTGAAAATAAATGGGAGTATATATTTATATTCTTCAGAACCACATGTCACTGGCGGCTGGGAAACTCTTTATACTAATTCAATAACAAAATTAAGTGCTGGAGATTATGTGACAATTGATTTAAGAAATGCAAGTGGATCTTATCCTTTCCATCAAAATAACGGTCGTTGGGGACATTTCTCGGCATATCTCATAGCATAAATAGTAAAAAATTATTTTGTAAAATGGCAGTTAATTACACTATCACACTCACTGACACTGAAAAAAAATGTATGGATTCAGTTACAACTGATATTCAGGCATGGATTGAGAATTCTGCCAAAAATCGTGCAAGAAAAGCACAGAATTTAATCGTAGCAGGAAATACTGAATATTGTAATACAAATAATATTGCAATTGGTGTTGGTGTCACTGCACAGGTGGATCAGGCATATGAAAATAAAGTTGTATTTACAGTCGCTGATAGTAATGCTGCAAGTGAGCACTCTTTAGAGTAAATAAATAATTAAAAATATAAATGACATCTGAGATACGCACAAATTCAATAACAAGTCGAGCTGGTTTAAGCACTGTCACCATGACAGATTCCGGCCCGATGTTTTCTGGTATCACAACATTTGTCGATAATTCAGGATTTACTTTTGGAGTTGGTGGTGGAACATCAATCTTCACTCCAGCAACAAATATACTAACACTCGGAACAAACAATACAGAAAAAGTAAGAATAGACGCGAATGGAAATGCAAATATTACAGGTGTAACGACTGCTGCAAACTTTAAAACTGGTGTATCTAATCTGCATGATGTAGGTTTGACACTTTCAGGTGGTCAGATAGATGTAGGAAGTAATATCAAAATTGGCACTGCTGGTGTTGTAACAGCAACAAGTTTTGTAGGTAGTGGTGCAAACTTAACTGGATTACCAGCAGCAACAACAATCAACAGCAATGTAGATAGTCAACTTGTCACTGCTACTGGTACAGCAAATACATTACAAGGTGAGTCAGGTCTTACATTTAATGGTGCTGTTCTTCATTTAAACTCAGGAAGTGGTGGTTTACCAAGAATACGGTTACAACATACTGGTTCAGGTAATGATATTTTTGAAATAACAAGTGGACTTGCTGGTGTAAGTAATGGTGGATTTGGTATTCGTGATATTGATGCAAGTGCATATAGATTTATCATCGACTCAAATGGTAAAATTGGTATTAACGAAACTAGTCCAACTGCTTATGCTCGTGTCCATATTCAGGATGCTAATGGTATTATGCTTGCAGGTACCGGTCAATCAAGAATCTTGATGAGAAATGATACTGGTGGCACAAACGAAAAGATGATGGATATTCAGTGCAATGGTAATATAAACTTCCGAACTATTAATGATGATTATACGACTGCAACAACAAGGGCAACATTCAGAACAGATGGTAATTTTGTAGTAGGTAATCGTGTTGGAACTAGTACTCCAAGCACAAACCAACCTGTTGCATTTCATTCAGCAAGAATAACTCCTGATGGCATGACAAGCACTGTTTCTAATGGTGTAAGATGTAATTTATATGTTGGTTCAAATAGTGGTTGGGCTGGTGGTGATGGTGGTGTGATTGGTATGGGTGGTAGTCGTTCAGGTAGTGCTGGACAAGAGGCAATATGGTCTTATATAAAAGGTAGTAGACAATCTGGTAATGGTTGGGAATATGCTGGTAAGATGGAATTAGGCACCACAGAGTGGGGTACTTATAATATGACTAAAGCAGTGACTATCTACGCAGATAATCAATTCTCATTGCATGGTGATGATAATACCATGATGACTTTTAATATAGGTGGTGCTCTTAGACTTTTAATTGAGCATACTGGTGGTGGTAATATGCGTTTAAGAAATGCCTCATCTGGAAGTGTTACTTATAGTACATCTTCTGATTACAGATTAAAAGAAAACACAACTACAATATCAAATGCATTGTCAACAGTCAAAGCACTCAAACCCTATCAATATACTTGGAAACATGATGGTAAGTTAGGTCAAGGTTTCTTTGCACATGAAGCACAGGAAGTTTTACCTGATGTTGGAATAGTATCAGGAACAAAAGATGAAGTACAAACAGAGGATGATACTAAACATGATGAACAATGGAAAAAAGATGATCCAATTTATCAATCAATTGATTATTCTAAATTAGTTCCATTACTTACTGCAGCTTTACAAGAATTAAGTACGAAGGTTGAAACTTTAGAACAAGAGAACATTGCATTGAGAGCAAGAGTAACTAACCTTGAAGGAAACTAAATAACTAAAAAGATATAATGGCACGTAATAGAGAACTCTCACAATTAGGTTCAATAATCAATGTTAAAGATTCTAATCAAAACATTGGTATTGGAACGACTAACCCTGCCTTTAAGTTCGATGTTCATGGTGACATAAATAGTACAACTGAAGTTCGTGTTAAAAGTGTCGGTGTTTCTACTGGTGTCTTTATACAGAATAATGGAACTCCAGCGGGTATCGCTACTACATTAAATTTCAATAATAATATAACTGCTACAGTTGGTGCGACTGGTATCACAGTTGTAAACGCTTCCGGAGGAGGCGGTGGTGGTGGCGGTGGAGCATCACTTGATGATGTAACAGCACTCGCAATCGCATTAGGATAAACACAAATGGCAAACACCTTTAAACTGAAAACAAAAGCGAGCGTTGGTGTAACTACAACACCTGTGTATGTTGTTCCCGGTTCAACAACCACAGTTGTCATCGGTATCACTGCGTCAAATATATCGGGAAATAATATCAATGTCGGTATCGGAGTTACAAGAGCATCAACTGATGATGTTCACCTAATGAAGAATGTTCCAATTCCACAGGGATCTTCTTTCGAGTTTATGCAAGGAAATAAAATAGTTTTAGAAACCACAGACACAATAACTGCAAAGAGTGATGTTGCAAGTAGTTTAGATATTGCACTCACAATCATGGAAATTACCTAGATCATGTCAAGTAATTTAAAAGTTAATACAATATTATCATCAACAGGAGGCACTGTTGCTGTTTCTGGAATTCTTAGTGCCACAAGTAATGTTAGCGTCGCTGGAGATATAGACGTAGACGGTCATACAAACTTAGATAATGTAAACATCGCTGGAGTTACAACACATAGTGATCATGTACAAATAGTTGATGGTAAACGCTTAAAAATCGGAAATGCTGAAAATGGAGATTTAATTTTTATTCACAATGGTACAGATTCCATAATTGATAATTCGACAGGTAATTTATTTTATAGAAGTGCGACTCATAAAATACAAGCTCTAAATGCCAGTGATATGATTGTTGGTAATACTGGTGGAGCCGTAGAATTATATCATAATGGATCAAAGAAATTTGAAACAACTTCAACAGGAATAGATGTAACTGGTAAATTAAGAATTGATATAGCAACTGGTGGAACTGTTGGTTCTGGTGTTGCTGAAGGTATATTTTTAAGAAATACACAAGAAACTGATAATAATGCAGTTACTATTTTTGGTGGTGCAGATGATTATAATACTGCAGCATCAGCGATTAATTTTGTAAATGTAGATCATTCGGCAAATTATGGTGATATTTCTTTTGATACAAGAGGTTCAGGTGGTTATGGAGAAAGACTTCGCATCAACTCAAATGGACATGTAACAAAACCAACTAATCTTTGTCTTAATTATACAAGGAGTGCTTCTACAGACTATAGCTCTGGAACAATAGTTTATAACACTTTACTTTTTGATGTTAATTCGTCTGGTGCTTATAACAATAGCACTGGAGTTTTTACTGCTCCTGTAACTGGAGTGTATCATATTTACCATGAATATTATGCACAAACTAATAATATTGCAATGACTCAGATTGAGAAATCGACAAATGGTGGTAGTAGTTATTCTGCATTATATTTTTCCCCTAGAGTTTCAGGATCAGTTCCAAGATCTGAGTACATGTGTAATGGTTGTTCTTTCTTTCTACAAATGAATGCAAACGATCTGATGAGAATTAATGTAAAAGAGGGTATTGTACATCTTAATAATACTTATACCAATTTTATGGTGCAATTAATACAATAAATAACTAAAAAGATATGTCAACTTTAAGAGCAAATATAATAGACTCAGCAGTTAGTACTGAGTTTAAAGATACAGTCACAGCAAATGGTGATAAGCAGTGGGTGGACTCTTATGGTGTCATAAAAACAAATCGTGCTACGATTGCAGAAGATGTCACAATTCCTTCAGGCACAAATGGATTATCCACAGGGCCTGTTTCAATCAGTTCAGGTAACACTGTGACAGTCAATGGAGAGTGGGTGATTGTATGACAAAACTAATTGTAAATTCAATTGACTCAAGATCTACAAGCACAGAGTTTAAAGATATAATTACTGCGAATCATTCAAAGCAATGGTTAGATACTTATGGTGTCATTAAAGGATTTAAAAATACGATTGATGAAAATGTAACCATACCTTCAGGAACAAATGGTGTCAGTGCTGGTGCAATCACTATTTCTTCAGGTAATACAGTCACCGTTCAGGGTGAGTGGAGGATCGTATGACAAGTAAGTTAGTTGTAAACACAATCGAAGCAGATACTGGTATATCATCAGTATCATTTGCAAGTAGTATCAGTATGAATTCTACTGCAAAGTTTCATTTCAGTGCAGCAGGAGTTGATATTGGTGCAGACACAAATATAAATCGACCAGCAGCAGGAGTCATAGGTTTTAATGTAAATGGTGCAGAGAAACTTCGTATTGATACAAACGGTCATCTGAATACAAGTGGTATCGCAACTGCATCTAATTTTAAAACGGGGAGTAGTAATTTACATAGCACAGGATTGACAGTTGGAAATAATTTTCTACATACCACTGGTATTAATGTAGGAACAGGTGCGACAATTCATGTTCCATCATCTAATGTTCTTACACTGGGAACAAATAGTAATGAAAGACTTCGCATTCAATCAACTGGTGTTGTAAACATAGGAGACACAACTGCTACTTCACAAAATGGTAGACTTTTGCAGATTGGAAAAACAGATAGAAGTAATACCTACTTAGAATTAAGAACATCGACTTCTGGTGCAAGTGGAATTGTAATGAGTGATGGAACTGGTGGTGATAATAGTGGATATAGAGGAACAATGGAATATGTTCACAGTTCAGATTATATGATATTTAAAACTGCAGCGACAGAAAGAATTCGCATTAACAATGAAGGTGCAATAACAGTGCAATCTGTATTAACAGGCAATGCTGCATTAGTATATTTAAAAAATAGCAGAACAAGAGCAGATGGTAATAAGTATGGAATTGAGTTTAGAGATAGTTCAAGTGAAGCAAATGCAAACATAGTTATAGAGCAGAATTCATCTGGTAATAATGCTGCAGAGATGCAATTTTATATTAATGGTGGAACTGGTGGTAATGGTCTACAGAATGGTAATCATACATTAAGACTTCACCAGTCTGGTAATGTAGAGATACCTACTGGAAATTTATTTTTTAGAAGTTTAAGTAGTTCTACTCCCCAAGCTGCTCCAGCATCAATTAACTTAGGTGGAACACACTCGAATGCTGCTGGTAATGGTACTAATTTAAATGCAAAATTAAAAGTATGGAGTGATGGCACCGATTTGATGGGTCTTAGTGTTTCCTCAAACCAATTAGATTACATCCTTACATCTACATCTTATGCCCATGCTTGGTATGGTGGAGCTTCTGGCACAACTCAATTGATGAGACTTCACGGAAGTGGTAATCTTAGATTATTTAATGGAAATAAACTCATAATTGATGCTGCTGCTAATGCTGATGGTCATGCATTAATAAATTTAGGGTCTGATCATGGTACTAATACCGAAACTCGTGCGATTGATATAGAAGGAAGCTGGAGTGTTGGTGAAAATAAATCAATCACCTTCACTCATGGAACTGGTACTACACAAATGGTCGGACAGATAAACTCTGTTCATTATGGTGGTACACCAACTCGCACATCACCACATTCAGGATTGCGTTTCGGTAAGTTATATCACACCACTGACTCAAGCAGCTATACAATGACTCTTGATAGTACAGGTACTACAAGTGCTGATCTTAATCTATCAGGTGCTTATCGTTCATCATTACATCCAGCATTTTCTTTATCTGCATCTAGTGGTCAAAGTAATATTGGAACCACTGCTACTAAAATTACATATGTTGTTCCTTCAACAATTGGTAGAAATCAGGGAAATTGTTATGATACTTCAAATCATAGATTTGTTGCTCCAGTAGATGGTGTGTATACTTTTTATGCAAGACATTGGTTCACTGCTGGACAGACTGGAACTATTTGGTTGTACTTTTATCGCAATGGATCACAAATAAAAGAAAGTAGAATGTCAATCTCTTCTGCTCCGGGTGATTATTTCAATGTTCAATTAACTTCTACAATATTTTTAAGTGCTACAAATTATATTGAAGTATATGGACAATCTTCATCTGGTTCTATTTTCCATGTTTCTACAACAGCATTCCATACTGAATTTTCAGGGTTTATGGTATGTTAATAAATAACTAAAAAAAATAAGATTATGCCTAATTACACAGTTACAGTCACAGATGCTCAAGAACTTGCTTTGAATTCACAGATGGTTGGTGTCGGAACTTATATCAATACAGTGATTGAAAGTCAAATAGTTTTCGCACAAAAAGCAATACAAGCTGATTTGTTAGAATATTGTAATACCAATAATGTTGCAATGGCAGTTGGAGTAGATGCACAGGTACAACAAGCCTTTGCTGTTGGAATTGCACATACATTAACATCAATACCAATTTCAAGTACTTAAACCAAGTAATAAATAACTACAAAGATATAAATGGCACTTACTAAACTTACAGATATAAGAAAATCTCTGTCTGCAGAGGTCAATAATTTGAAAGTAAGTGGTATAACTACTTTCACTGGCAGTGTATCAATTGGTGGTACATTAACATATCAAGATGTCACAAATATAGATTCAGTTGGATTAATAACTGCAAGGGCAGGTGTAAATGTCAGTGGTGGTCAATTAGATGTAGGAAGTAATATTAAAATAGGTAATGCAGGTGTCATAACTGCAACATCATTCAGTGGAAGTGGTGCAAACTTAACTGGATTGCCAGCAGGAGTGACAATCAATACGAATGCAGATAATAGAATAATAACTGGTTCAGGAACTGCTAATACATTAAATGGTGAATCAACACTTACTTATGGTACTACTGGTCAATTAACATTAACGAGAGCATCTCAATCAAATGTTGGATTATATGTATTTCATAGTGATGGTAATGAAGTAGGTCATTTTGGTAATATTGGAAGTGGAAATGAAGGTATTCTTGTATTAAAAGATGGTGGTACACAAACTGTTAAATTAAGCGGTGAGACTGGAGGAGATTCATATATCAATTCAGGTAAAGTTTTTATTAATGGCACGAGTAGTATTGGTGTAGGAAGACAACTACAAATAAATGAAAATGTAGATGGAACATATTCAGGAATGAGTTTGGGAAGATTTAGAAATGATACCAGTAATTCAGGAATAGATTTTGTTAAGAGTAGAAGTGATACAATTGGGGGTAATACAATTGTTCAAAGTGGTGATTCAATTGGTGCAATAATATTTAAATGTGCTGATGGTAATGATTTGCTCACTCCTGCTGCAGAGATAAGAGCTGATGTAGATGGAACTCCGGGTGCAAATGATATGCCCGGCAGAATTAGATTTAGTACTACAGCAGATGGAAGTAGTTCATTAACTGAATTAGCTCGCATGACATCGACTCGTAATTTATTATTGGCTCAATCTGCAGTTGAAGACTGGGATGGTTCAAGATCTCATCGACTTCAAATTACAGGTGATAGTTATTTAAATGCAGGAATGTCTATCCTTGCAACTCAAAATGATTCAAACCCTTGTGAAATAGTACTTGGAAAAAGTAGAAGCACAGGTAACACAATCGTTCAAACTGGTGATAATATAGGACAACTTAGATGGTCAGCAAATGATGGTAATGGATTCCACACATGTGCATATATCAGGGCCACTATGGTCAATACACTGGGAAGTAATGATCTACCAGCAAAAATACATTTTGGAACTGCAACAGATGGAGGAATTACAGTCCTTGATAGGATGACAATTAATCCTGATAATGTAACTCTAAACAATAACACATATCTCAGTATTCCTCATGATGAGATATGTATTTCGTTTGATGAAGGTCAGAAGATGATCACATCAAATGATGGTCAAGGTAATTTTAATATGTTTGGTGGTAAAAATAATTCTGCGGTACATGTAAGCAGTAGTAGTGGTGATTCTGGTATTGCACACATAGAAATCAACTCTGATGGAGCTGACGGTAGTATTAATTTTGCTGTTGGCCCTATAAGGTCTGCTGGTTCGAGTGCAGTATTTTCAAATGGATTTGCATTGCTTGAATACACTTCATCAAGTTCTAGTTATTTAGATGGATTAGTATATACTACAGGATCTTCAACCTCTCCAAGTGGATTGACAAGCAATCAAGCATATACTGTAATTCATGCAGGAAATGCTGCAACTGGAAGTTGGAATACGACTGCTGGAGCAATATTTAAATGTTTGGGTGATGGTGGTAGTGTTGCATTAACAACTAACGATGGTGGTGGTAACGCTAATGTCACATTCAATCATGCTAATGAAACGGCTGACACTGCAGGATCATGTTGGAGAATCAGGGCAGATATTGATTCTGCTAATTCACATTTTTATATTCAGAACAACACAAGTGTTTCGAGTGGACAAAGTTCTATTAGTATGACTAATCGATTAGAAATATCAGAGAATGGTACTTTTACTGGTTCAGGTTCTGCTAATATTTCTGACCAACGATTAAAGAAAAACATTGCAACTATTACTGATGCAACTACAATAATTAAAGGATTGATAGGTCGAACATTTGAATGGAAAGAGGAGGCACAATTAGAAACAGGCACTCAGTATGGTTTTGTTGCACAAGAAATGGAGACGGTAATATCTGATCTTGTAAATGATGGAACAAAATCAGGACTTAGAAGTTTTGATAAAGATGGAAACCTTCTTTCAGATAGTTATTCTGAGAAAGATAAAATCGCTGAATATTCAAAAGGGGTGAATGTTGATGGTGTTGTTCCTATATTGGTTGAGGCTCTTAAAGAAGCAATCACTAAAATAGAAACTCTCGAAACAAAGGTCGCTGCCCTTGAGGGTTCATAAATAATTAGAAAAGATATATGGCACTTACAAAGGTAACTGGTTCTGTAATAAAAGATAGCGTGAGTCTCTCTGGTAATGTATCAGTCGGAGGAACACTGACATATCAAGATGTCACCAATGTAGATGCATTAGGTATTGGTACATTTAGAACAGGTGTCAAAGTTCTTGCTGGTGGTATAAATGCGGTTGGTGTTATCACCGCAACAAGTTTTGTTGGATCGGGTGCTCAGTTAACTGGCATCACAGGAACAACAATAAACACTAATGCAGACAACCGAATAATCACTGGTTCAGGAACTGCAAATACATTAAATGGTGAAGCAAACTTAACTTGGAATGGAACTGCAATGGCAGTGGGTCATAACAACCCAAGTGATACACTCCATGTATATCATGCTACAGATAATTATGTAGCACGATTTGAAAGTGGAGATGCTGGTGGTGGTATTTCACTTAAAGATAATACTCATACATCAACTATTCTATCAAGTAACGGTGCTTTCTCAATAGATGTAGATAATGGTAGTGATGTAAGTGGTGAAACTATAGCATTTAAGATGAGTGGAAGTGAAAAAGTTCGCATTGACTCAAGTGGTAGAATGGGATTGGGAACAAATTCACCCACGAGTTATGATAATGAAGCAAAAAATTTAGTTGTTGCTTCAGCAGACCATACTGGAATAACTATTGCAAGCACTGGAAGCAGCAAGAGAAATAATTTATATTTTGCAGATGGAACTTCAGGTAATGCAGCATATCGTGGTGCAATTACATATGATCATAATATTGATGATTTATATGTAAGAACAGCAGGTGTAGAAAGACTTCGCATCGACTCAACTGGTAGAGTTGGTATTAATCAACTTTCCCCTGACCGTTTGTTGGAGGTATCAAATGATAATGCCCCTGCTGCAAAATTTGGTGGTACTGGTGGAGGCCAAGACTTTGCAATAGAAATTGGGCAATTATCTTCAAATAGTTCTCCCGGTTTTAATGCAACAGGTGGAAGTGCAATGTTATTCAAAAATAATGGAACTGAATCGATGCGTCTTATTTCAGCTGGTAATGGTGGAGGCGTTGGATTTCAAACTAGCGTATCTGGAGATGCTAAAAGTGTAAATGTATACACACCGGGATCTGGTGACGGTAAATATGCGATGCAAATTGAGAATGGTTATGCATCTGCGAGTGGTGGTAATGTTCTTAAAATGAAATGTGGAAGAGGTGATGGAACTGTTGATGTTGATTTGATAAGACTGGATCTATATAACAACACTCGAATTTTTTCTATTGATAATAGTGGATTGATGAGATTCAGATCAGGATGTGGTAGTGGATCTCAGGATGCACTAGCAGTTTATGGTGTTCGTGCATGGATTAATTTTAGTAGTGTAAACAATGCTATTCGTGGAAAAGGTGGTTTATCAGGAATAACTGATCGTGGAGTTGGACAACATACTTATAATTTTTCGACATCAATGCCTGACGACGATTACACCGTAACATGTAACTCTGGTAATAGTGGCGGTGGAACAAGTAATAGAAATAGAATGTCAGCATATAGTTTAACTACAAGTAATTTTAGGATTGATGATTATGATAGTGGAGCTGGTAGCACCCCGGTACATACAGATAGACAAATGGTACATGTCATGGTCGTCAGATAAATAAAAAAAACTTGTAATATGAAAATTCTTTACAGACAAAGTAACGGTGTAGTCGCCATCATAAATCCAATTCTTGATGCGATGAATCCTGATACAAACAAACCTTATACTATTGATGAGATTGCTGCGAAAGATGTCCCATCTGGATATAAGTATAAGATAGTCGAGGATTCAGATGTGCCAACTGATAGATCATTTCGTGATGCATGGACTGTTGATGAATCAGATTTAAATGACGGAACTGGATCAGATTACGGAGCATTAGTAGAATGAGTATTATCAAAACAGATATGGCAAAAGCCAAAGAAATACATAAAGCGAAGATAAGAATTGCAAGAGAATCAAAACTTGCCGAACTTGATATTGAATTTCAAAAAGCATTGGAAACTTCATCAGATACTTCTGTGATTGTTAACAAAAAACAAGCATTGAGAGACGCTCCTGCTGATAATGCTATTACAGCAGCAACTACAACAGATGAGTTAAAATCACAATGGAACTCAAGTATTCTAGGATCTAATCCTTACTCATAAGTTTTCAAACCCTGACGACTTGACAGGTTCGCTATAATACATAGTAAAAAGGAACAAATATGTTTAAAGCACTAATCACAGAGTTTCCTTTGTCAGACGTTCCTGTAGAGAGAACAGTCACGGAGGAGAAGATAAGAAAGTATACCTACACCAAAGATGAAGTGGATGTACTAATTTCTGATGCTGTGAAGGAAGCAGTCGATGAAGCACGGAAGATTGATGAAGAGTCAATGGCAAAGCATAACCGTGATGCAACTGTCCTCAGTATGATTCTTGGATTCACTACACTTGCATTGTTTGTTGACGGTTTGTTAAGAGTATTGGGTATTATTCCACCATTTATGGATTTAGATGTTAATATATTAGAAAGAATAGTCGATAGAGTCGAAACTGATGTGGTTGATAAGATC
>Ga0181415_1000393_pt1 | contig 12414 bp, 2 predicted proteins | sample 38SPOviralmetaG_FD_130140 | JGI IMG/M metagenome (GOLD analysis project Ga0181415, IMG submission 130140) | Marine viral communities from the oligotrophic San Pedro Time Series (SPOT) site, San Pedro Channel, CA, USA - 38 SPOT_SRF_2012-12-11 | ecosystem: Environmental > Aquatic > Marine > Strait...
AGACCCAAGAATTAGCGCTAAATATATTATTAACGCTTTAGAATCAGAAAAATATCGAATTCGAGTCGTAAAAAGATAAAAAAAGCGGTATAAATAAAAACAGGAAACTTTTTGTGTTAAATAGTGGCTTCAAGAGCATTTAAAGATATCAACTTGTCATTCAAACGTCATCCTGTGACGAATGATGTGCTTACAGTGAGCGATGAGGATGCGATTAAAAGATCTGTAAAGAACATAGTTTTTACAATTTTAGGTGAAAAACCCTTTCAACCTAATTTTGGTTCAGTAATTAACAATTCTTTGTTTGAATTAAACACTTCTTTGAATGAAATTCGTGTTTCAGACGAAATTAAACAGTCTTTACTTAATTATGAACCAAGAATCGACAATATTGATGTAACAATATCAATATATCCTGATTCAAACGAATTAAATTGCACTGTGCAGTATGATATTGTTGGAATTCCAGCGCCAACACAAGAAGTAGACGTTCTCCTATTCCCAGCTAGAGTATAATGGCTTTCGGTCAGTACACAAATTTAGATTTTGATCAAATTAAGTCTTCCATCAGAGATTATCTGAGGGCGAACACTAATTTTACTGATTATGACTTTGAAGGATCAAACCTCTCAATAATTATTGACGCATTAGCATATAATACATATACAACTGCATATAATACAAATATGGCAGCGAATGAGTGTTTTCTTGATTCCGCTACACTTCGAGAAAACGTGGTTTCGCTTGCTAGAAATATTGGATATGTTCCAAGATCTCGTAGATCATCAAGAGCAAGAATATCTTTTACTGTAAGTGGTCTTACAGAGACCTCAACACTCACATTAAACTCTGGCATCATTTGTAATGGTTCTGGAGCAAATACAAACTACATATTTTGCATTCCAGAGGATATCACAGTTCCTGTGGTCAATGGAGTTGGTCAATTTAACAATATAGAGATATATGAAGGTAATTTTATATCGCAAGAATTTACTGTAGACACTTCTTTGTTTAATCAGAGATATATTCTTGATAATTCATTCATTGACACATCTACAATTAAGGTGAAAGTCAAACCATCCTCAACATCTACTTCTTCAGTCACATATAAACAAATTGATAACATTGTTGGAGTTACATCAACATCAAATTCTTACTTATTACAAGAAATTGAAGATGAGAGATATGAATTGATTTTTGGTGACAATGTAATTGGTAAAAAGTTGTCAAATAGCAACGTTATCACTATCACTTATATCACAACTGACGGAAAAGATGGAAATGGCGCTTCAGAATTTAGTTTTGTTGGAAATATTACAAATCAGGATGGAGGTGCGATAAATTCTGGTCTTATAGGTCTTGTTTCAACAGATGAAAAATCAAGAGATGGTGATGAGATTGAATCGATATCGTCAATTAAGTATTTTGCTCCAAGAATATACTCTTCCCAATATCGTGCAGTCACAGCATCTGACTACGAATCAGTTTTAGGATACATATACCCTAATGTTGAGTCTGTAACAGCATTTGGTGGTGAGGAGATGTCTCCGCCTCGTTTTGGTAAAGTTTTTATCTCAGTTAAACCTCGAAATGGTGATTTTCTATCAGATGAGACAAAAAGAGAATTAATTCAGAAATTAAAGAGTTATGCAGTTGCTGGTATTGTACCAGAATTTATTGATTTAAAATATTTGTATGTTGAACTTAATACAACACCATATTACAATCCAAGTTTGAATGATACTCCAGAAACTCTTAAAAGTGGTGTCTCAAATGCTCTCACACAATATTCACGTTCGATTGATGTAAATAAATTTGGTGGTAGATTTAAATATAGTAAAGCAGTGTCATTGATTGACAGTATTGACTCATCAATTACATCAAATATTACTCTTGTGACGATTCGACGTAATTTAAAATCAGTTTTGGGTCAATTTGCTCAATATGAAGTGTGTTTTGGTAATATGTTCCATACTCAAGAGAGTGCGTATAATGTGGTTTCAACAGGATTCACAATTGAAGGTGTAACAGGTACTGTTTACCTTGCTGATGAAGTTATTAATCGTGAAAAAGGTCGAATATTCTTTTTTACATATACAGAAGGTGGAACTCCTAATATTGTGAAGAAAAACGCTGGAACAGTTGATTATATGCATGGTGAAGTTCTTATAGATACTTGTAATATAACCTCAACAGTGGTTGCAAATGGTGTGATTGAAATTCAGGCAATTCCACATTCAAATGACATCGTTGGTCTTCGAGATTTATATGTCAAGTTTGATATGACAAATACAACAATCAATATGGTTCAAGATTTAATCGCATCAGGTGAAAATACATCTGGATCAAGATTTGTTCATACTCATAGTTATTACACTCCAACTTTCACAAGAAAATCAAATTCTCCAGTTTCAACGGCTGCTGCAATTCTTCCATCCACTGCTGCAACTGGAACAACTACATCAAGTAGTGGCACAGTCACGTCCACGAGTGCATCAACAACTACTACAACAAGTTCTTCTCCCTCTACTTCATCTGGTGGCGGTGGATCTAGCTACGGTGGCGGATATTAATGATAGATACCTCAATCCAAAGAGTCGAAATAAATCAGGTAATTGAAAATCAGTTACCTGAGTTTGTACAATCTGAAAGTCCACTTTTTGTGGACTTCATGAAACAATACTATATTTCTCAAGAATATCAAGGTGGATCAATCAATATTGCTGAGAATCTTGACAGATATACTAAATTACAAACATATGTCGGTGCTGCTCTTACAGAATATACTGGATTATCAACAGATACAGAATCATACTCCTCTACAATTTTTGTAGATTCAACAAAAGGATATCCAAGTAAGTATGGACTTTTAAAAATTGATGATGAAATCATCACATACACTGGAATTGGAACTACTTCATTTACAGGTTGCGTTCGAGGATTTAGTGGTGTTGATAATATGGATCAACCTACAAGACCTGATTTATTATCTTTTAACACAACTGTAGGCGCATCACATACTGGTGGTAGTAAAGTTCATAATTTATCAAATTTATTCATTCGTGAATTTTTCAACAAACTTAAAACAACTTTTGCAAGTGGTTTTGAGAATCGTAAGTTAAGTAGTAATATTGATCAAGTTAAATTTATTCGTCAAATCAAAGATTTTTATCGGACAAAAGGAACAGAGGAATCATATAAAATTTTATTCAGAGCATTATATGGACAAGAAGTTAATATTATCAAACCATCAGATTTTTTAATCAAACCATCAGATGCTGACTACGGATTTGCACAAGATTTTGTAGTTAAAGCAGTTACTGGTGATCCTCGCAATCTAAAAGGATCAACACTTTTTCAAGACATTGATGAAGATGATAAGAATATTCGAGGTGCTTCTGGTGCGATATCAGATGTAAAAGACTTTTTGTATGGAGGAGAGCATTACTATCAAATTAGTGTATCACAAGATTCAATTGATGGTAATTTTATAGTTCCAGGCAGAACTCGTGTCACAGATCCAGTTTCAATTGGTGCAACTGTGATTACAGTTGATACTACAGTTGGATTTCCTACGAGTGGTTCTTTATCACTACCAACAGCAACCACTGCTGGAATTGTAACTTATACAGGAAAAACTGCAAACCAATTCGTTGGATTGCCAACAGCCACTGATGAATTAAGTATTGGTGATGATGTAAGATATAATAATGTCGCTTATGGATACTCATTTGCAAATATTTCAAAGAAAATTGAAGTATTAATTACTGGTGTTTTAAAAGATTTTCCAATTCCCGAAACTACATTTTATTTTAATAAAGGCGATAAAATCAAAGTTGGATCATTCGGTATCAATAAAAGTTCTGAAGATTCTAATTTTGGATCATATGTTTATAACACATCTGTAAAATTTACTCCAAAAACCATTACAAGACAGTCAAGTAGTAGTTTTAATATTACAACTTTATCTGATCATGGATTTTTAGAAGAAGATGCAGTTGAAGTTTTGGATGGTCAACAAACTTTATTAGGAGTTGGTCGTGTTTTAAGTGTCATTAGTAGTTCAACACTAATTTTAGGCGATTTGCCTGGCATTGGCGAGTTTAACATTGCATTTATACGAAGAAGATTAAAGAAAGGAAATAGTTCTCTCCATACTAATATTAACAAATATACAACAGATGTTCAAAATGTATATGAAGACAATAATGATGACTCTTACGTTGCCTCACCATCAATTCCAAGTTTAGGTAATGAACCAATAGTTTCTCCAGATCGTTCTGTAACGTGGACTGGCGCCACTGGCGGCGACGTTATACAGTTGATACAGGTAACAGAGGGTGCTGCTGATCATGGATTCTATTCTGGAGAAGTTGTGACATATAATGTCATCAGTGGTTTCTTAGGTCAATTAATTGATGGAAAAAATTATTATGTAAGTCGTGTAAGTTCAAATAATATTCGTCTTGCAAACTCTCTACCTGATCTTGTAAACGGTGACTTTGTAGATGCAACAGGAACTGGAACTTTTAAAATATCTGTTCCTGACTTAGCTAATAAAAAACTTGATCATCAGAAATTATTAAAGAGATTTCCATTGAATCCAGTATTTGACGGGGCGAGGCGTGAGACAGCGCCAGGCACCACTGGCATGCTTGTAAATGGTACAGAGATATCAAACTATAAGTCAGGTGATGTTATATTTTTTGGTGGTGTTGAATCCATAGATGTATTAGAAGGTGGATCTCAGTTTGATGTAATTACTCCACCAAGAGTTAGTATTGAAAGTTTAACTGGTGCTGGTGTTAGTGCAACTGCAAATGTAAAAGGTCAATTTGAAAGAATCGATATTATAGATCCAGGCTTTGATTATGTTGCACCACCTACCATTGAGATAAGTGGTGGTAATGGTCAAAATGCGATTGCAAGAGCAAGACTAAAACAAGTTGATCACTTTGTTGACTTTGATGCTTCATCTACAGGTAACGCAATCAATATCGCAAATGACACAATTGGTTTCGGAACTTTTCATAAGTTTCGTGATGGAGAGGCTGTAATCTATAAAACATTTGGAACTGGTGCGATTGGTATTGCAAGTGCTGGTATCACCACAGATCAGATTCAAGAAACACCTGATCAAAGACTTGTTAACGACTCAATTTACTTTGTATCTAAAGTTAACCAAACAACAATTAAACTTGCAAATAATGAAAATGATGCAATAACAAAATCAAACTTAATTAATCTTACTGGTTTTGCTGATGGATCACAGAGATTTGAAAGTTTAAGAAAAAAATTAGTTTTAGGTCAAATTATCGTTGATAATCCTGGCGAAGGATATGAAAATAAAAGAAGATTAATTCCTACCGCTGGTATTAACACATATTCAGATTTTATTGAATATAAAGATCATGGATTCAAGGATGGTGAAATAGTTCGTTATTCTAATGATGGAGTAAAGATTGGTGGTTTAGACACTGATCAAGATTATTACATCTTAAAGGTAAGTGACAATCGTTTTAGACTTGCATCTGCTGGAATTGGAACAACTTTATCTGATGCAAATTATCTATCAAAACAATTTGTTGGAATGACCTCGGTTGGGTCTGGAGAACATTTATTCAACTATCCACCAATTGTTGTTGACGTAAAAGGAACAATTGGAATCAACACAGCAGAACCTGAGAACTATCATGCGAGAGTAAATCCAATTGTTCGAGGATCTCTTACATCTATCAACGTAGAAAATTCTGGCCTTGGATATGGAAATGATTCAACATTTAACTTTAGTATTCCACCTCAAGTTCGAGTTTCTTCTGGTTCATCTTCAGAATATAAGGCGATTGTTACAAATGGAAGAATACAATCTGTAATTGTAACTCGTTCTGGTGGTGAATATACCTCTGCTCCTGATTTAAAAATATTAGGTGATGGTGTTGGTGCGAAAATTATTGCATCAATTAGTGGTGGAAGTGTTGATCAGGTTACAGTCGATAATGGTGGTGTTGGATACTCAACTGCAACTGTTGGTGTTGAAGAGATAATTCCTGGCACTGGTGCTGTATTTTTACCAAAAATTAAATCTTGGGCGATTAATAATGTTAAGAGATATGAGGATATATTTTATGGGGATGATGGATTCTTATCTAGAGGTGATAATGATGAGGGTATTAAATTTACATCATTCTATGTACCAAGAGGTTTAAGAAAGATACTTAAACAGAAAAATAGTGATGGAACAATTGATTATACATCGAATGACTTGAATCTTTTAAACAATGCAGAGCAACCATCTTTGAATCACTCACCGATTATTGGATGGGCATATGATGGTAATCCAATCTACGGGCCTTATGGTTATGATCGTAAAGATGGTGGTGTTGCAAGAATCATGACATCTGGATATTCTCTTAAAACATCAAGAGAAAATGGCCCACCAATATCTGATTTCCCACTTGGTTTCTTTATTGAAGACTATGAGTTTCTTGGAAATGGCGACTTAGATGAAAACAATGGAAGATATTGTATCACTCCAGATTATCCAAATGGAACATTTGCTTATTTTGCAACTATTAATCCAAATGAAAATGAAACAAGTGGAACATTTAAAAACTTCCGATCTCCAGTATTCCCATACTTAATTGGTGCTAATTATGCTGCAAAACCTGATGACTTTAACTTCATAGAAACTAATAATCAGAATCTTGACTTAAATACTTTAGGACTAAGAAGAAATACTAATCCATATAAACTTGAAGGTTCTGGTGCAGAATATGAAGGCATACACGATAGTCGAAAGAAAGTAGATCAAGAAATTGATGTTAATTATGCATCACCTGGCAGAATTAATCAGTTTCAAATTCTAAGTGCTGGATCTGGTTATCAGGTTAAAGATGATCTTAGAATTCAAAATTTAGGAAAAGGAAATGGATTTTCAGCTAAGGTATCGATTGTTGAAGGAAAAGAGATAGTATCTATTGCTTCAACTGTAGTTAAAATTGAAAACATAGTATTTACATATAATAATTTAAATGGAGACGTAATTGGATTATCATCACAACCCCATGATTTAGTTGTTGGTGATCTCATCAATGTTTCTGGATTATCAACAGATTCTTTAAGAAAATTAGATGGTAGACATCGAATTGGTTTTAATACATCTTTCTTACTTTTAAACACTGGTATTGGAACAACTGCTGCAACTGGAATTGTCACAAGCATATCTGTAACAGGTAATTTATCTCCAATCGCTATCGCACCAAATGATATTATTGGAATTAACACAGAAAGAATGTTAGTTTTGAATGTCGATAACGTTAACGGTAATATAAGAGTTAAGAGAGAACAAGATGGTGTTCTTGGTACTGCTCATACAAGCACATCTCTTATCACGGCTTTAAATCGTTCAATCACATTTAGACTTGGTATCAATACTGATATTCAAACTAAAGTCAATGTCCCATACTTCTTCAATCCAATTGAAAGTGTTGCAATAGGAACAGCATCTGGTGTTGGAATTGGATCAACAGTTAGATATTCATATCGTGTTGTAGGTGGTGGATCAACCGAAAGATTTATACCAACTCAAAATATATTTTTACAAGATCATGGATTTGAGACTGGAGATAAACTCATATATTCAAGTGACGAGGGAACTCCTCTTCTAGTTTCTAATGGAATAAACGCAGTACCTAACTTTAGATTAACTAATAACTCTCCAGTATTTGCCATCAGAGAGAGTAAAGATTTATTAGGAATATCAACTAATGCATTAGGAATTGGATCTACTGGAGGAATCACTGGTATTGGTTCAACAGCATATCGTTTATTCTTTGATGGTTTTGGAAGTGGACAAGCACATAGTTTTACACCAACAAAAACCGAAATAACAGGTTTTGCAGAAAAAGTTGTTGGAACTGTTGTATGTAAGGAAGCACACAATTTACGAGCAAATGATCGTGTATCAGTTTCTTTAACACCAGGCATTACAACTTCATTCCAAGTGGAGTTTGATGATACAACTCGTAGAACATTCGTTAATCCAATTAATTTTGGCGCCTCTGCTGTTGATATTGAAAGTGATCAGATTACGATTCCTAATCATGGATATAAAACAGGAGATAAAGTTTTATACAAATCATCTAGTCCAGCAAATCCACTATTTAATAACTTTACTTACTTTATCGTCAGAATTGATAATAATACAATTAAATTATCTGAAACTAACTTCAAGTCTAAAAAGTTAATACCTGATTGCATATCACTTACATCAACTGGATCTGGACATACGATTTCTCTTATTAATCCACCATTATCACTTACTCGTGGGTATAAAGTTGGATTTGCTGTATCAGATTCATCTTTGACACAGGTTGTATCTGGAAAGAGAACACAAGTATTTGATTTTGAATTATTCAGAGATACTAATTTTACAAATCCATATTTCAATAATAAAGAAGATGGTGGTTTCCAAGTTGTAGGTGTTGGAACAGTTGGTGTAACGACAACTGCTAGAGTTGATCTTTCAGTTACTGAAAACACACCATCAGATCTATACTATAAATTAACACCTGTCAATTTAGATGTTAATGCTCCATTTAAGAGAAACCCAATTATTGATACTGATGTAATTAACTATTCTAGTTTAAAAATATCTGATAGTGGATATAATGGAAGTTTTGTAGTAACAGGAATCGGAAGCACTACATTTTCATTCGTATTACCATCTCAACCAGAGAAAGATGGATATACAAAGGAAGAAGCGACAACATTAAAATATAATACTTCATCTCTAACTGCATCTGGTTCAATTAATAAGATTGGAATCATATCAAAAGGTAAAAACTATCAAACAATTCCTGTTGTAACATCAATAGGATCTACAAATGGAGTTGGTGGTGTAATCAGATTAAATAGTGATGAAATTGGTAAGTTAAGAAGATATACGATTAAAAACTTAGGATTTGATTATTCTGCTGATAAAACAATACAACCATCTGTATCGTTACCACAAATATTAAGATTAGATAGATTATCTAAAATTGCAAATATTGGAATTAGTTCTGGAGGTAAAAATTATCTTCAACCACCAAACATTGTAGTGATTGATCGTGTGACTGGTTTAGTTAAAGACGAAGTTATCACAGCAGTTGATGTTCAAGGAACATCTGTATCTGAGGTAAGACTTTTAAGAAATACCAACTCTTTATATGATACAAATCCAAGAATTATTGCAACAAATAATAATAACGGTATTAAGGTTAAAAATCTATCATACACAAGTGGAACTAATTTAGTAACTTTAACTCTTGAAGGCGCATATGATTCAACAACATATCCGTTCATATTAGGAGATAAGTTATATGTTGAAAATATAGGTATTGGATCAACTGGAAGTGGTTATAACTCATCAGATTACAATTATGAACCATTTGTAATCACTGGTGTAAATACAAACCCAGGCGGAGGAAATGCAACTGTTTCTTACAATTTAGATTCATCTGTTACACAACCAGGCATCTTCAGTGGCCCTTCATCGTCAGGACAGGCGATACCATATGAGAATATTGCTCAATTTGACATAGGTGTTGATGTCAACCAGTTTAGTGTTGGTGAAACTGTCAGCACGGGTGATAAAGTTGGAGTGGTTGTCGCTTGGAATGAGAACAATAAGTATCTAAAAGTTCTTTCCAATGATACTTTTAAAGTTGGCGAGTCAATCAATGGTGCTTCTTCTAAATCAATTGCTCTAATTGAACAAACAACTAAATTTAGTTCAGTATTTAATATTGATTCTAATTCCGAGTTTAGAAGTGGATTCCGTAAAGAGACAGGAAAATTAAATACCGAGTTGCAAAAATTAGCAGATAATGATTACTATCAAACATTTTCATATTCTTTAAACAGCACCATTGATTATGCCACATGGAAAGATCCTGTTAACAGTCTTGGTCACGTTGTTGGATTTAGAAACTTTGCAGATGTGAGTATTGTATCAACTGCGTCAACTGATGATAAGAATCGTAAAGACGCTTCAGTTGGAGTGTCATCCTCTGTCGCTGTGGTTGTTGCAGATCTAGTAAGTGAAAACGAGTCCTTACATAATACATATGACTTTGATTTAGTTACAGAAAATTCAAAAAACATTGCTGGATTCTTTGCATCTGACGAAATTGGTTTTGGTAATAAGATTTTAACGGATTATATTGAATCAAGAACAAACAGAGCAATTACCATTGATAGTGTAAGTTCTCAATTTAATGATTTACCTCGTGCAACTGCGTTTTCTGATGTATTTGATTTTAATCTTAATGATGTTGATGGTGTTAAATTCTATGTTTTACTCTTTGATACCAGATTTTCAGGTGAAAAAGAAATAATTCAGGTTAATCTACTTCATGATGGATCTACTGGTTATATGATGAAGTTTGGTCGTGTTGAAACGACGATTGATCTTGGTGATTTTGATTTTGCTGTATCAGGAGTTAGTGGTAATTTAAGATTCGTTCCAGCAAAATCTAAATTTAATAACTACGCTTTGAGATTGTTTGCAATTGAAACATTCAAGAATACTCAAACTGGCATTAGCACGTTGTCAGTAGGAACAGGATATGATATTATTTCCACCAATTCTGGTATTGGATCAACTGATCCTTCTCCAGTACAAGTTGTAGGATTTGGAACTACTGCGATTACAACCAGTAAATTATTCATACAAACACAAGAGTTGGGTGGTGATCAAAGAACACAATTAAATGAATTAGTTGTATTGAATGACAGTGAAGAGGTATATCTCTTAGATTATGCTCAGATGACGAATGATAATCTTTCAGCAACAGATTCTCCAAGTGTAGGATTAGGGACATTTGGTGCAGATGTAAGATCTGGTATTACAAGTGTTTATTTCACACCTGTAACTGGTGTTGGTGTCACAATGAGAGTTCATCAGGTTGCGATTGGAGGAACTGCATCTGGTATTGGAAGTACAACTATATCACTTACTGAAGTATTAACTACAACAACTAATATCGCAGCAACAGGAACTCCACAACCAACAAGAATAAGTGGAATTAATTCCAACACATATACTGCCTTTGATGCATTAATTGAAATACATGACACAACAAATAACAAATATGCTGTTACTCAAGTAACTGCGATCCACGATGGTACAACACCATACTTTACAGAGTTTGGTTACATGGATAACTTCTCTCCTAATGTCACTAGTTTCTCTGGTATTGGAACTGTTGGTGTCGGTTATTCATCTGCCTCTGGTGGTGATATTGAACTTCGTTTAACACCTCCAGCGAATACAGCAGTTACAACTAAGGTATTGCAATACAACTTCAATGAGACTGGAACAGGTGGCGTTGGTTTAGTTACATTTACAGATTCTAGATTAAAGTCTGCCGAGGGATCATATACTGGAACTGAGAATGATATCAAGTTCTCATTCAATATGAAACACGCTGGTGATGCAATATTCCATAAAACATTTGACTCTGAAGATGCTGCGGTTGTTGATGTAACAAATAATACATTTATAGTTAATAATCACTTCTTCCAGACAGGTGAAGAATTATCATACAGTCCAATTGGTTCTGGAACAACCATGAACATTGGAATTGCAGCAACAGCGATTAGTGGAATTGGTGTCACTACTAAGATGCCATCCACAGTATTTGCAGTTAAGATTGCAGAAAATAAATTTAAGGTTGCAAGAACAGCAACAGAGGCACTTCAAACTGTTCCTAAAGTTCTTGATCTTACATCTGTCGGTATTGGAACCACTCAATCATTTACTGCAAAGAATCTTAATTCTAAAGTATTAGTAACTCTTGATAATAACATTCAGAGTCCAGTTATACAATCTCCTGTTGAAGTTAAACTATCATTTGATGCAGCTTCAGAAACTGACTTCATCACACTGACAGGTATATCTTCATTCTTCTCTGGTGACGTGATTAAGGTTAATGACGAGTTCATGAAGATCGATACAGTTGGTATTGGATCTACAAACAGAGTTCTTGTAAGAAGAGGTCAACTTAATTCTGCGATAGTTAATCATGATGCTGGTGATACAGTTATCAAGTTTTTGGGTAGTTACCAGATTGTTAAAGATACTATTAACTTTACCGATGCACCTAAAGGTTCAAAAGGGCCTGCTGGTTTAACAACCACATCTACTTTTGTTGGTCGTGTATTTACACATACTGGTATTCCTGGCGGATCTCAAGAAACTTATGAAAATAATTTTGTATTCGATACAGTTGAAGATCAATTTACAGGAATTGCAACAAACTTCATTCTTAAATCCAATAAACAAAATGTAACTGGATTTGCAACAAACACAGGTGTTATTCTTCTAAACGAAATATTCCAAAACCCTGCTGATGATTACAACATAGTTGA